>Ga0256837_1000134_pt1 | contig 68059 bp, 66 predicted proteins | sample 4562384metaG_FD_185976 | JGI IMG/M metagenome (GOLD analysis project Ga0256837, IMG submission 185976) | Hydrothermal vent microbial communities from Guaymas Basin, Mexico - 4561-384 | ecosystem: Environmental > Aquatic > Marine > Hydrothermal vents | place: Mexico: Guaymas Basin | collected... | reverse complement strand
CATGCCCATAAGTATCATTTACTTTTTTAAAATGATCTATATCAAAAAATATTATTGCATAATCATTTTGAGTTCTTTTAAATTTTTCCTCAATTACTGAAACATGTTTTTCATAAGCTTTTCTTGTAAGTACAGATGTTAAATGATCAATTTCATTTTCATGTCTAGTTGTTCTTAATTCTATTTCAAGTTTTAATACTTGATCTTTTAATATATCTATTTCGCTTCTATTTTTTTCTAATTTAGTAGTATTTTCAGATATTTTTTGTGTCATAGAGTTTGCTACATTTTGAAGTTTAGTATGCATACTATTTATATCAGTGCTATCAAATGTATCCATCTCTTTTGATAAAGCATCAATACTTGAGTGACCATCTTGATTTATATTAATAGCATCACCTATATGATCATTAATATTGTCTATTAACTTAATAGCATCAGTTGTATTATTTTCTAAATACTCTTTATCTTTTATAATTCTTTGTTCTATTAGTTTTTGAATAGACATTAGAATATCTTTTTGAATAAGCATTTTTGGAGATTCTTTTACTTGTTCTTTTATTTTATTAATTTCTTTATTTAAAGTATCACTAACTGTAGGTTTTAATGATTTAAATAATAAATTAGTTAACTTTTTTATATCGTTATTACTCAATCTATTTGATAATAGTTGTACTAAGTCATCACAATTATCAATACCTTTTTCAATAACAATCTTTTTTTCATCTTTTGATAATTTTTTAACTAAATTACTAAAATTATTATTTTCAATGTACTCATAATTTAATATCTTAGACATCTTCTTAAATTCTTGTTCATAAGCATCAGGTGTTGCTTCTATATGTTGTCTTTCTAAACTAGCTAAAGTTTGTCTAATAACATTTTTTAAAGATGTCTCTTTCATAGATATTATCCTATTAATTCTTTTATCATTTGGTTTATTTTTTTACCATCACTTCTTGCACCAATAATCTCTTTTGCTTTTGGCATAATTTTACCCATATCTTTCATTGATGTTGCACCAACTTCTGTAATAATATTTTGTACTATCTCTTTTAGCTCTTCTTGTGATAGTTGTGTTGGTAGGTAGTTTTTAAAAATATCAATTTGATCTTGTTCTATTTGAACTAAATCATCTCTTGAAGCTTCTTTATATTGTAAAATAGCTTCTTCTCTTTGTTTAACACCTCTTTGTACTAATTTAATAATATCATCATCTGATAATTCTTTTCTTTCATCAACTTCTATTTGTTTTATCATTGTATTAATAGCTCTAATTGAATCTCTTTTATTGATATTTTTTGCTCTCATTGCATCTTTTAAATCAGATTTTAATTGTTCTTTCAGCGTCATCTATTTTCCTTATTTATTATAAAATATATTTATATTATATATATTCTATAACTATTATATATAATTTACAATTAAACTACATTAATTATTTAAAACTTTCAACAATTTCTTCCAAACTTAGATATTTTTCTACTTTTTGATCATATATCTTTTGAATCTCTTCTAATTCTTGAGAAGTTTTAACAATTCCTTTTTCTTCATAACAAGATGGATCCATTAGGCATTCGTTATATTCTTCAATTTTCTTCTCTAATTGTTCAATCTCTTTTGGTAATAATTCATACTCTCTTTGTTCTTTATAAGATAGCTTTTTTTGAGTATTACTTTTAACTTTTTCTTTTGGTTTTATATCTTCTATTGTTTTTTTAGCTTGAGCTTGTAAAGCAGCTTTTCTTTCTGTTTCATTTACAAACTTTTCATCTTTTTCATCTTCTAAATATTCACTATATTTTTGGTATGATTCTTCTAATAAACCATCACCTTTAAATATAAATAATTTTTTTGCAATCTTATCTACAAAATATCTATCATGAGATACAAATATCAATGCTCCTTGATATGAATCTAGATATTGTTCAAGGATATTAATAGTTGGAATATCAAGATCATTTGTAGGTTCATCCATAATAAGTACATCAAACTCTTTTGTAAATAATAATGCTAAAGCAATTCTATTTTTTTCACCACCACTTAAAACACCAACATTTTTTTCTAGATACTCTCTTGGAAATAAGAAATCTTTTAAGTATCCATAAACATGCATATTTCTTCCATCACTTAAAACTACTCTATCTCCACCATTTGGACAAAATGTTTCAATAATAGATTTACTCTCATCTAGCATCTCTCTTTGTTGATCAAAATATCCTACTTTAAATTCACCTTTTTTAAATGTTCCAGAATCGATCTCTAATCTTCCTAAAAATATTTTAAGTATTGTTGATTTACCAGCTCCATTTGGACCTACAATTGCTATTTTATCTCTTTGTAGTATTCTTGTTGTAAAATCTTTTAAAATAGGTTTATTTCCTAATGTTAAGTTCACTTTATCAAGTTCAAAAAGCATTTTCTTTTTATTTTGAGTATTTCCATTATTAAATGACTTTTGTTCCCTTTGAAGGTCTAATTTCATTTTATTTATTTTTGCTGGATTTGTTTTTACTTGTTCTTTTAGTTTAAAATAATTATCTTTTCGAAGTTCATTTCTTTTTCTTCTTGCACTAATTCCATGTTGCATCCAATGAGCTTCCTCTTTTAATTTTCTTAAAAGATTATCATGTTGTTTTTCAAGATTATATATCATCTGTTGTTTTTGTTCTAAATAAGCACTATATCCACCATTATATTTTGTTAATATTCCATTTTCAATCTCTATTATATTTGTTGCAACATTATCTAAAAAATATCTATCATGCGATATAAATATCATTGTAAATTTCTCTTTTAGAAGTATCTCTTCTAAAAATTCAACCATATATACATCAAGGTGATTTGTTGGCTCATCTAAAAGTAGTACATCTGGTTTTTTAAGAATAAGTCCAGCTAATCCAACACGACGCTGTTCCCCTCCACTTAAAAGTGATATATCTTTAAATTCATAAGATTTTAAATTAAATTCTTCTAAAACTCTTTGTACCTTATTATCCAAATCCCAAGCATTATGATGATCTAAATATGTAATTAAATCAGCTTGTTTATTTACAAGTTCCTCGTTATCATAATCTTCAATTAAAAGTGCTGATACTTCTTCATATTCTTTTTGAGCAGCTTTTAGATCTACTAGTTGTTCTTCAATAGCATCTCTTACAGTTTGACCAGCTTTAAATTTTGGTTGTTGTTCTAGCATCTCAATTTTTAATGATTTATCAATAGAGATCTCACCACTATCAGGTTCAACTTCTTTTGTTAATATTTTCATAAAAGTTGATTTACCTTGACCATTTTGACCAATTATTGCTATTCTTTGTTTCTCTTGAAGAGTAAAGTTAACATCTTTTAATATTACTTTTATGTCGTATTGTTTATTTATTTTTTGTAAGTCTATTAGTGCCATATTTATTCCATTAGTATTTATGAAATAATAGCTAAATATTATATAATTTACTATACAATGAGCTAAAAAGAAAAGATAATAATGAAATTAGACTTATTAGATAAAAATAACAATATAAATATATTAATAGCAGGTATATTTGCACTTATTATTGGAGTAGGGGTTGCAAGATTTGCTTTTACATCATTATTACCTTCTATGTTAGAAAATCATCTAACAATATCTAGTGCAGGTATTATGGCTTCATTTAATTTTTTGGGATATTTAAGTGGGGCAATTTTTTCTATTTTTTTAAAAGATATTAAAACAAAGCTTATTTTTTTTAGAATAGGTTTAGTTCTTAGTATACTAACCACATTAATATTAGCATATACTACAGATGAAACTATATGGATAATATCAAGAATAATTGCTGGATTTGGTAGTGCTATGTTACTTATTGTTGCTGGGTCTTTAGTGATGTTAAAATTAAATTTTGAAGATAAAACAAAAGCAATGGGGATATATTTTTCTGGTATTGGTATAGCTATTGTATTTTGTGAGTTGATTAGTCAATATGTTTTACAATATTCTACTTGGAATAAAGCATGGCTAGTTCTTAGTTTGTTTGCTATTATTTTTAGTATATATAGTGCTTATATAATAAATTTTGATAACTATAATCTAAAAAATGAAAAAACTACAAAAGTATCTAAAAATATATTTTCAGTTTATGTAGTATTGTTAATAATAGCATATCTAACTGAAGGGATGGGATTTGTAGTTCAAGGTACGTTTTTACCAGATATTATAAATAATATTAATAAAGTAGAATCTTATGGTAGTCTAATATGGTTATTTGCAGGGCTTACTGGTATTCCTGCTTCTATTATATGGATGAGATTAGCATTTAAGTATGGAAGTGAAAATATTATTATATTTGCAATGGTATTACAAATAATAGGTATTTTAATACCAACATTTACAAATAACATATATTTAAATCTTCTAAGTGGAGTATTATATGGATCAACTTTTATAGGTTTGGTTGCATTATTTATGAATAAAGCTGGACAAATCTCTAAAAATAATCCAGTTATAATAATGGGATCTATGACAGCTGCCTATGGAATAGGGCAAGTATTAGCACCTTTATATAGTATTTATTATATAAATAAATATGGTAACTATGATATTACATTATATATTACAGCAAGTATTGTTTTTATAGGAGTTTTGCTTATTTTTATAGCAAAGAGAAAGTATATTAAATAAGTTCTAGAAATAGTTGTATACTATAAAAATAGTATACAACTTAATATTAAGCGTGGTAGTTTGGTGCTTCGTTAGTTATTGTTACATCATGAACATGAGATTCTTTTAATCCAGCAGATGTGATTTCAACAAACTGTGCAGTTTCTTGGAAAGTTTTTATATCTTTAGATCCTAAGTAACCCATAGATGCTCTAAGCCCTCCAATAAATTGATGTATTATAGCGCCTATTAAACCTTTGTATGGAACCATACCTTCAATACCTTCTGGTACTAGTTTATCGGCAGCTGTTCCTTCTTGGAAATATCTATCATTTGAACCTTTTTGCATAGCTCCTATTGAACCCATACCTCTATATGATTTAAATTGTCTTCCTCCAGAAAGGATAATTTCACCTGGAGATTCTTCAGTTCCAGCTAAAGCAGATCCCATCATAACACAAGATGCTCCAACAGCTAAAGCTTTTGCCACATCCCCTGAGAATTTAATACCACCATCAGCAATAATTGGAACACCATATTTAGCACCCATATCGCTACATTCATCAATTGCAGATATTTGTGGAACACCAACACCAGCAACAATTCTTGTTGTACAAATAGAACCAGGTCCAATTCCAACTTTAACAGCATCAGCTCCAGCTTTTATTAAATCTTCAGTTGCTTCAGCAGTTGCAACATTTCCAGCAATAACTTGAATATCTAATTTTTCTTTTATTAATTTAACTGTATCTAAAATACCTTTACTATGACCATGTGCAGAATCAAGTACAAGTACATCAACTCCAGCATCAACTAATGCAGTTGCTCTATCTAATTGACCAACACCAATAGCAGCTGCTACAAGTAATCTACCATGAGTATCTTTTGCAGCATTTGGGTATTCTAATTTTTTGTTAATATCTTTTATTGTAACAAGACCAATTAATTTATCGTTGTTGTCAACTACTGGTAATTTTTCAATTTTATGTTGATGCATAATTTCAGCAGCTTCTTCTAAAGTAACACCTTTTTTAGCAGTAACTAAAGGCATTTTTGTCATAACATCACCAGCTAATTGTGAAAAGTCTTTTATAAATCTCATATCTCGATTTGTTAAAATACCAAGTAATATATTGTTTTCATCAACAACAGGAACACCTGAAATTTTATAAGAAGACATAATGTCTTCAGCATCTTGAAGAGTTTGTGTTGGTCTAACTGAGATAGGATCAATAATAATACCTGATTCACTTTTTTTCACTTTTTTTATCTGAAGTACTTGTGATTCAATATCCATATTTTTATGAACAACACCAATACCACCAAGTCTAGCCATAGCAATTGCAGCTCTATATTCAGTAACTGTATCCATAGCAGCACTTACAAAAGGAACATTTAGTTCAATCTTTTTTGTTAATTTTGTTTTAATGCAAACTTCTTTTGGTAGAACTTCACTTTTTGCTGGTACTAATAAAACATCTTCAAATGTTAATGCTCTTTTTCTAATATTCATAAATAATCCTTATTTTTTATAATTTACTGATTGTTCAAGGCTTAATGCCCCATCAAATAATGTTTGCTCATCAAATGCTTTTGCAATTAATTGTAATCCTATAGGCATACCATCGCTATCTTTAGCAACAGGTACAGATATAGCAGGCAATCCTGCAAGGTTTACTGAAATTGTATATATATCACTTAAATACATCTCTAGTGATGTTTCAAATGCACCAATTTTAGGAGCAGTAGTAGGTGCTACTGGTGATAGTATAAGATCAGCTTCATTAAATATTGCATCAAATTCATCTTTTATAAGATGTCTTACTTTTTGAGCTTTGATATAATATGCATCATAATATCCACTTGATAATACAAATGAACCTAACATAATTCTTTTTTGAACTTCATCACCAAAACCTTCAGTTTTTGTTTTTGAATATGTTTCTTTTAAACTAGAAGCTTCTGCTCTATTTCCATATCTGATTCCATCATATCTACTTAAATTTGCACTAGCTTCTGCTGTTGCTACAATATAATATGAAGATATATGTTTTTTTGTATCCATCATATTTTTATGAATTATTGTATGTCCTGCATCTTTAAGTTTTTCAATCGTTTTGGCATAAGCATCTTGTATATCTTTAGATGCCTCAGAAATATAATTATCAATAACAGCAATTGTTAATTTCTTTTTTGAATTTAAATTTGGTGTAACAGGAGTATACTCTACATTTGCAGATGTTGAATCTTTACTATCATGTCCAGATATAATATCATATAAAATTGCTGCATCTTCAACATTTTGTGTTATTGGTCCACACTGATCTAAAGATGAAGAATATGCTGAAATCCCATATCTACTTACTCTTCCATAAGTTGGCTTCATCCCAACAACACCACAATAAGCTGCAGGTTGTCTAATACTTCCACCTGTATCAGTTCCTAAAGCAGCAATTGCAATTCCATCAGCAACAGCAGCAGCACTTCCACCTGAACTTCCACCAGGAGTTTTTGTATTATCTATAGGATTTAATGTATTTCCATAGCATGAACTTTCTGTACTAGAACCCATTGCAAATTCATCCATATTTGCTCTACCAAATGCACTAAGACCATTTTCATGTAACTTCTCTATAACAGTTGCATTGTATGGTGAGATATAACCTTTTAATATATTTGAACAAGATGTTGTTTCTTGATCTAATACATTTATATTAGCTTTCACTGCTATTGGTATACCTGAGTTATTTGATAAGTTTATTGATTCATTTGTAAATTGCTCAACATAAGCGCCAAGTTCTTTTTGTGAGTTTATTTTATTTTGTAAGTCGTCTCTTAAAGTAGAAAGTTGATCTTCATTAAGAGTAAGTGCTTCTTTTAGTGTAATCACTTTAGCTCCTGAAATTGTTAATTTCATAGGATTATATCTAATACATACTTAAAATATGATATAATTTTATTATGATAAAAACTATATTAATATTACTTCCTTTTTTACTTTTTGGTGCTACTGATTTTACTTCAAATATGTTGGGTGTTAAAAATGATAATTCATTTATTACAAAAAAAGAGTATGGAAAAATGCTATACAATAATCCAAGAGGGATATCATGTAAAAAATGTCATGGAAAAGATGCAAAAGGTACAACTATAGCAAAATTTAAACATATCAAGAAAGATGTAGAATATAACTGTATTGTAAAGACTTATGATATTACTTATATATCATTTAAAAATTTTAAATATAAATTAAATCCAGCAAATCCAATTAAAAAAATTAAAATACCAAAGGAGGATGTTTGTAAAAAGCTTATTTATGGACATATTATGCCAAAGTATTTTTTAACAAATGAAGAATTAGATTCCTTATATTATTATATTAAGAATATAAATGAATAATAGATCATATCTTATGGTTGCTGGTGATAAAGAAAAACACCTAGATAAACTTAATAGTTTAAAGTGTGATATTGCAATTATAAATCTTGAAGATGGTGTTTTTGATAAAAATTATGCAAGAGAACTGGTTTTTAAAAAACTTAATAAAAATCCTATTAAGAAGTAGTAGTAAGAGTTAATTCACTTGATAGTTGTGGTAAAGATGATATTAAACTTATTAATAAAATAAAACCTTATGCTATAAGAGTTCCTAAGATAAAAGATATTGCTGATGTTAAATTGTGTTTAAATTTAATAGATGATGATATTAAAGTTCACCTTTCAATTGAAACTGCAAATGCTTTACAAAATTTAGTAAAATTTAAAATAAATAAAAGAGTTACAACGGTTTATCTAGGAGTACTTGATCTACTTGAGTCTATGAATCTTCCTCAATCAATATTAACACTAAATAATCCTAGTATTGATTATATTTTGAGTAAATTTTTAATTGATTCAAAAAGTGTAGGTTTGGATCCTATATCTTTTATATATCAAGATTATAAAAATATAGATGAGTTTACTTTATGGTGTAAAAAAGTTAAAAATATGGGATATAATTCAAAAGCTTGTATTAGTCCAACTCAAGTTAATATCATAAATACAATATTTTCTGCCAATGATAATGAAATAGAAAAAGCAAAAGAGATAATAAAAGTTTTTGAAAGAAACTTAAAAAAAGGAATATCTGGATTCACTCATGATAAGTATGGTTTTATTGATGAGCCAATATATAAGGATGCAAAATTAGTATTATCTAGTAAAAATAAAAACTAACTATAAACTAAGAATATTTAAAGTAAATATTTAGTATAATCCGCGTTCAACTAATGCAATGCATTAGTAAAATAACAAAAGGATATAGAATGTTAGAAGGAATACTTAGAGATAGTATCGTAAAACAATCGACAAAACAACTAAGACGAGATGGTTATCTAATTGCTAACATTTACGGAAAAGGTATTGAAAACATCAATGCAGCTTTTAAAGTAAATGATTTTGTAAGATATATGAAAAATAAAAAAACAATTGCTTTTGAAGTAAGTGTTGATGGAAAAACTTACAATGTTGTAGTTAAAGAATACCAAAAACATCCAGTTACTAGTGCATTATTACATGTAGATTTACAAGTAGCAGTACCTGGTATAATTGCAAATTATACAGTACCAGTTACAACTGAAGGTACAGCTAAAGGACTTAAAAATAAAGGTTTATTAGCATACCATAGAAAAAGAGTACCAGTTAAATGTACAATTGAAAATTTACCAGAAGTTTTCCACTTCGATGTAACAGATTTAGATACAGGTGACAACTACTTAGTAAGAGATTTAAAATTACCAGAAGGTGTAAACTGTTTCCTAGATCCAAGAGTACCAATCGTTGGTATTATTAAAATTAAGTAATAAGTAAATGTACTTAATTGCAGGACTTGGTAATCCTGGCGATAAATATGTAAATACAAGACATAATATCGGGTTTTTAGTTATTGATAAGATAACTAAAAACATTCCAACTTCAAATATAAATAATTCTAATTTTAAAGCTATTGTTTTAAAATCTTCAAATCAAATTTTTGTAAAACCTCAAACTTATATGAATCTATCCGGTGAAGCGATATTACCAATAGCAGATTATTATGATATTGCTAATGAAAATATAATAGTAATACATGATGATTTAGATTTACCTTTTGGTGCAGTAAAATTTAAAATTGGTGGAAGTCATGGTGGGCATAATGGACTAAAGTCAATAGATGCCAATATTGATAAAGATTATATTAGAGTAAGAGTTGGTATTGGAAAACCAACAAATAAAAAAGATGTTGCTAATTGGGTACTAAGTGATTTTTCTAAAGAAGAATTAAAACAATTAAACGATATTATAATACCTCATATAATAAAAGCAATTGAAGCTATAAAAAAAGAGCCATTAGAAAAAGTGAAATCTACTTTTACAATTAAGTAAACAATAGGATTAGTATTGAAAATAATAACAAAGTATCTTTTACAAAAATATTTAAAATATTTTTTTATTATTTTAATAGCACTAGAGATCTTTTTTGTTGGATTTGATTATTTACAAAATTATAGGTTTTTACCAAATTCAGCAAACTTACAAATATTATATATATTATATAATGCTTTTTTTATATTAACTATCACATTGCCACTATCATTATTGTTTGGATGGGTTTTAACTATTACTGTTATGATAAAAGATAACAATATTATTAGTTTTTACTCTTTGGGTATATCAAAAAAAGATATTTTATTACCTATTTTTGTATTGTCTTTTTTTATTACATCATTACTTATTTTAATGCAAAGTACATCTTTAGCATATGCAGCTGAAGTAAAAAGTAAAATTTTAAATAATAAATATTTTATAAATGAGAAATCAAATATATTATTAAAATATAATGATAATTTTGTTTTCTTTAAAAAATTATTTCCATTAGAAAAACGAGCTATTGATATTCGTATTTTTACAATAAAAGATAATAAATTAGTAAAAACAATTATTGCAAAAAAAGCATATTATCAAAATAATAGATGGTATATTATTGATGCTAAAATAATAAAAAATCCAAAAGATATTTTTTGGGAAGAATCAAAGCTTGATATATCACATGAAAAGTTTTTATATACTTTAGATGGATTTAAACCAGAAATTATAAATAATGTTTATAAAGCAAAAGTTCAATATTCAATTCCAGATGCTATATATACTATATTATTATTCAATAAACAAGAGTTAAATACAAATAAAATTGAAGCTATATTATATTCTAAAATAATAATTCCATTTTTTGTTTTACCTATAATTGTATTGGTGTTTTTATATTCAAATGCATCAAATAGATTTTTTCATGCAGGTAAATTTGTATCATTATGGGTATTTGCGTCCTTATTTGTATGGGGTATATTTTTTCTCCTTCAAAAGTTAGCAATTGGAAATGTTTTAAATGCTAAATTAGCATTAATTTTACCTCTAATTATATTATTTTTTGTATCATACTATATATATAAAAAAAGGATCAATTAATGTTTTTTAAAATTGGATCATTAGTTTTAAGTATATTTGAATCAATTAAATCATTTGGAACATTTTTAATATTTCAAATATCATTAATCCCTTTATTTTTTAGAAATTTAAGATTTAATCTTATAGTAAAAGAGATATACGTAATTGGATTTGGAACAGTTGGAGTTATATCTTTAACTGCATTTTTTACAGGTATGGTTGAGGCTATACAACTATATAGTGGTTTTCATCAATTTGGTGTTGAAGGTTTTATGGGATATACAATATTTATATCTATTACTAAAGAGCTAGGCCCTGTTTTTGGTACACTAATGGTTATTTCAAGAGCAGTATCATCTATGAGTGCTGAGATTGGAACTATGCGAGTTACTGAACAAATTGATGCTATTGAAACATTAGCTTTAAATTCAAAAGAGATAATTATTATTCCAAAAATAATTGCTACAATTATATCTTTACCAATTTTAGTAGTTATGTTCGATTTTATAGGAAACTATAGTGCATATATAGTTTCAACAAATGTACTTGATATAAATCCAATAACTTATCAAAATATAATTTTGCAAAATCTTTTTTTTAGTGATATTGGAACAGGTCTTATAAAAGCAGTGATATTTGGATATGTAATAGCAAGTATTGGTACATATATGGGATATACTACAAGTGGTGGAGCAAAAGGTGTAGGGCTATATACAACAAAAGCAGTTGTATATAGTGCAGTTAGTATATTTATGTTAAATTATCTTATCTCATCTGTATTTTTAATGATTGGTTGGTAATAATTTTGAATAAAATAAAAGCTTATGGAATTTGCTTATATAAAATCAAAAAGAATTCTATAGAGATACTTTTATGCAAATCTGTACTTAGTAAAAATAAGTGGGGTTTTCTAAAAGGTGTTAGTTTAGATTATGAAACAAAAGAACAAACAGCAATTAGAGAGTTTTATGAAGAATCATCAATTAAAGTAAAACAAAATCAACTAGAAGAGTATTTTTTTCAAGAAAATAAACAAAAAGATATAGGGATATTTTTAGTAAACTATAAAAATATTAAAAATGTAGATGAATATTTTTTTAATGATATTTTAAAAGAGAAATATTTAGATAAAGAAAATTCACAAATTAAATTTTTTGATATAAAAACTAATATATTAATAAAACAAAAACAGATACATATTTATGAAAAAATAGTTAATTTTTTAGCACATAAGTCCTAATATATCAATATTTTGTTATAATAATATCAAATAATATAAGGATATAAATATGAATACTCAAACAGATGCAATTCATTTTGGTTATGACAAAGATTCTCAAGGTACTATGGCTGTTCCTATTTACATGAGTACAGCTTATGAATTTAGAGATTCAGAACATGCAGCAAATTTATTTGCACTAAAAGAGTTAGGAAATATTTATACAAGACTTATGAACCCTACAAATGCAGTTTTTGAAAAAAGATTTGCAAAAGTAGAAGGTGGAATTGCTGCAATTGCAACTGCTAGTGGAATGAGTGCTATATTTTCAACTATTGTAAACTTATGTGAAGCCGGGGATAATATACTAGTAGCTAGTGCCGTTTATGGTGGTACATCAACTCTTACTTCTCATACAATAAAAAGAATGGGAATTACTACTAAAAATTTTGATGTTACAAACCCTTCAAATCTAGAAGATCTAATAGATGAAAAAACAAAACTAATTATATTTGAATCGTTATCAAATCCAGCACTAGAAGTTGCTGATTTTGATACAATAGTTAATATAGCAAATAAACATAATATTATAACTTGTGTAGATAATACAGTTGCAACACCATATTTATGTAAACCACTAGAGTTAGGTTGTGATATTGTTGTACATAGTACATCAAAATATACAGGTGGTCAAGGATTAGCACTAGGTGGAATAATAGTAGAAGGTGAAAACTGTGAAGCTAAAATAAAAGGAAATCCTAGATATTTACATTTTAATGAACCAGATGAGTCTTATCATGGTTTAGTTTATGCTGATTTACCATTTCCATCTTTTATTATGCGAATACTTTTATGTGTACTTAGAGATTTAGGTGCAACTGCATCTCCATTTAACTCTTGGTTAATGATTCAAGGTCTTGAGACATTAGCATTAAGAATTAAAGAACATTCTAAAAATGCATTACAAATAGCTAAGTTTTTAGAATCTCATCCTAAAATAAAAAAAGTAAATTATCCACTTTTAAATAGTGATAAAAATATTAATAGAGCTAAAAAATATTTAAATAATGGTGCAAGTGGTTTATTATCATTTGAATTAAATTCATATGAAGAAGCAGTAAAATTAGCAGATAGTGCAGAGCTATTTTCTGTAGTTGTAAATATTGGAGATAGTAAATCTCTTATTGTTCACCCAGCTTCAACTACACATCAGCAATTAAATAAAGATGAATTAAAAGCTTGTGGTATTAGTGATTCACTTGTAAGAATTAGTGCAGGTATTGAAGATATTGATGATTTAATAGAAGATCTAACAAACGCATTAAATAAGATATAGATGAATATTCAAACAAAATTAGCATCATTTGATGAGCCTTTATATTGTGAAAGTGGAAGAATACTACAACCATATCAAGTAAAATATGAAACATATGGAACACTAAATAAAGACAAATCAAATGTAATAGTGATTTGTCATGCATTAAGTGGATCTCACCATGCAGCAGGATATTATGAAGGTGATAGAAAACCTGGTTGGTGGAATGATCTAATAGGTGATAATAAAGCAGTAGATACAACAAAAAACTTTGTAATATGTATGAATAATATAGGTTCATGTTTTGGATCAACTTCACCTATGAGTATAAATCCTAGTACTAATGAAGAGTATAGATTTAAATTTCCTGTACTTACAATTAGTGATATAGTAAAAGCACAAATAAGAGTTTTACAATCTTTAGGAATCAATAGTGTAAAAGCAGTTGTTGGTGGAAGTATGGGTGGTATGCAGGCTTTATGTTACGCTGTAGAGTATCCAAACTTTGTAAAAGATATTATAATGTTAGCTTCAACTGCATATACAAGACCATGGGCAATGGCATATAACAAAGTAACAGTTGAAGCAATCAGAAAAGATCCAGATTTTAAAGATGGTTATTATGATCCTAAAGATATTGCAAAAAATGGTTTAAATGGTTTAGCAATTGGTAGAATGGCTGGACATATATCTTATCTTAGTCCATATAGTATGGATGATAAATTTGGAAGAAAATATGTACAAACAGATGGCCTATATGAACTATTTGGTAGATTTGAAGTTGAAAGGTATTTAGAATACAACGGTTATAATTTTCCACACAATTTTGATCCACTTTCTTATTTATATATTGTAAAAACTATGAATATATTTAATGCAGCAAGGGGAAATGATACTCTTGAACAAAGTTTAGATAAAATACAATCAAACTTACACCTAATATCTTTTAGTGGAGATACACTTTTTAGACCTTCTGAGATGAAAGAGATATATGATATTTTAATCAAACTTGGAAAAAAAGATATTGTAAGCTATGAAGAGATAGATAGCTCTTATGGACATGATGCTTTTTTAGTAGAAGTTGATAAATTTGATAAACAAATTAAAAATATATTGGGATAAATATGAGTGAAAATAAAGAAAAAATAAATTTTGAAGAAAAAATAAATGAAGCTAAAAAACATTTAGAAAAACTAATGAATGTTGATATTACACTAAGTGATAGTGTAAAAGAATATAAAGCTGGTCTAAAAGAGCTTGAGTTAGCTCAAAAGCTTTTAGACGAAGCTAAATTAGAATATGAAGAGTTAAACTAAACTATCTTTTTTAAACTATGACAATATGGTGTTTTACCTGTTTTGAAATAGTAATCTTGATGATAATCTTCAGCAGCAAAAAATGGAGTATTAAGTGTTGAATATAATTTAGTAGCAACGCTAAATCCTTTTGCTTTAATCTCTTCTATAACATTTAAAGCTATCTCTTTTTGTTCAGGTGTAGTATAAAAGATAGCACTTAGATATTGACTTCCTATATCTGGACCTTGTCCATTTGTTTGTGAACAATCATGTGTATTAAAAAATAATCTAACAAGTTCATCGTAAGTTACTTCTGTTTCATCATAAGTTACTTCTACAACTTCAATATGTCCTGTAGTACCTGTACAAACTAATCTATATCCAGGATCATGAATATGTCCACCCATATATCCACTTATTGCAGATTTTACACCTTTATAGTTTTCAAAGAAGTATTCAACTCCCCAAAAACAACCACCACCAAAATATGCTTTTTGTAAATTTGTATTATTCATAAATTTCCTTTTTTTGTATTTTAGTCTTTTAGCATAAAAACTATATTAATTTGTTACAATACATTTATGAAAAAAGCTACAAAAAAAGATATAGAGATTATAAAAGAGCATTTTATTGCTACATATGGAAATGCAGTTACCGAGTTACAGTATACAAATGATTTTGAGCTACTTATTGCTATTATATTATCAGCACAATGTACAGATAAAAGGGTAAATATAATAACTCCAGCATTATTTAAAAAATATCCAAATCCACATAGTTTAGCATACGCAAATTTAGACGATGTAAAAGAGTTACTAAATACTTGTAGTTTTTTTAATAATAAAGCAAAAAATATTATAAAAATGGCTCAAAGTATTGAAGAAAAATTTGCAGGAACTATTCCAAAAACTGTAGATGAACTTATGAGTTTAGCAGGGGTTGGAAATAAAACAGCAAAAGTATTTCTAATAGAAGCATATGGAGCAAACTTAATGGCTGTAGATACTCATGTATATAGAGTAGCACATAGATTAGGATTAGCTTTTGGAAAAACTGTAGAAGAAGTAGAAGAGCAACTTGTAAAAAGATTAAAAAATGATTTACATATATTTCATCAAGCAATGGTTTTATTTGGAAGATATCATTGTAAAGCAGTAAACCCTATGTGTGATGAGTGCGTATTAGCTCATGTATGTAAAAGTAATGGTAGATTTAGTGTGGGTAAATAATGGCAAGTAAAAAAATAACAGTAAAAGACAAAACATTCGATATTGTATATGATATAGTAAACCTTGATAAAGAAAAAACAATAGTTTTTTTACATGGTTGGGGAAGTAATAAAGAGGTTATGAAACAAGCTTTTAAAGATGATTTAAAAGAGTATAAACATATCTATATTGATATGCCAGGTTTTGGTAAAAGTATCAATGAAGAGTATATTCTTACAACAGATGATTATGCAACAATCATTAAAGAGTTTTTAAATTCACTAAATATAAAGCCAGATATAATAGCAGGTCATTCATTTGGTGGAAAGGTTGCAACCTTACTTAACCCGCCACTTTTAGTACTTCTTAGTAGTGCTGGAATTATTGAAACAAAAAGTGCAAAAACACTTCTTACAATAAGAATGGCAAAAATATTTAATAAGTTTGGATTATCAAAAGTAACAAAACTTTTAAGAAGTAAAGATGTAAATATGATGAGTCAAAATATGTATGAAACATTTAAAAATGTAGTAGATGAAGATTTTCTTCCTGTATTTTCAAAATATGAAGGAAAAGCCCTTTTATTTTGGGGAGAAGATGATATCGCAACTACATTAGTATCTGGTAAATTAATGCATAATGCTATTAAAAATTCAAAATTTTATTCATATCCTAGCGATCATTACTTTTTTCTAAAATATCACAAAGATATCTCAAATGAGATATTGTTTAATAGTGAAGAATAATTAACAATACAAATTAATTATTTAATAAAAAGATAATTTAAAATATTCATTTAAGATAAAATAACCTATAATAATTTTGTAATAAAAATAAGGAGAAATATTTATGAATAAATTATTAAAATCATTTGCTCTTGTTGGAGCTGTAGCATTACTTACTACACCAGTATTTGCATCTAAAACAGTTAAATGGAAGTTAGCTGAAACATGGCCATCTACATTAACACCTCTTGCCTCACCACCTCTTAAAGTGGCACAACTGGTAAAAGAGATGTCTGGTGGTAAGTTTACTATTAAAGTACATGGAAAAGAGAAGCATAAAGCTCCACTTGGTATTTTAGATATGGTAAAAGGTGGACAATACCAAATGGGACATAGTGGTTCATATTACTGGAAAGGTAAAGATATAAATACTATATGGTTTACAACAGTACCATTTGGTATGACTATGAAAGAACAATACGCATGGTTCTATTATGGTGATGGTATGAAATATATGGAAAAAGTATATGACAAATTTAAAGTTCTAAGTTTCCCTGGTGGAAATACTGGAGTTCAAATGGGTGGTTGGTTTAGAAAAGAGATCAACTCTGTTTCTGATCTAAAAGGTATTAAAATGAGAATACCAGGACTTGCAGGTGAAGTTATGGCTAAACTTGGAGTTAATGTTACAAATATACCAGCTGGTGAGTTATATACTTCACTAGATAGAGGAACAATCGATGCTCTAGAATGGGTAGGCCCTGGAATGGATATAAAAATGGGATTTCATAAAGTAGCTCCTTATTATTATACAGGATGGCATGAACCAGCTTCTGAGATGCAATTTTTAGTAAATAAAAGAGCATTTAAAAAGCTTCCAGATGAATATAAAACTATGTTAATCACTGCAATGAAAGCAGCAAGTTCTGATATGTATTATGAAAACTTTGCAGCAAGTGTAGATGCATGGGCAAAAATGAAAAAAGATTTCCCAAATATAAAAGTAAAATCGTTCCCAGAACCAGTTGTTAAAGCAATGAAAAAAGCAACGGATGAAGTGTTTACAAAATATGCAAGTGAAAATAAATTATTTAAAGAGATTTATGAAAATCAACAAGCATTTATGAAAAAAGCAAGAGCCTGGTCAAAAATGGGTGAGTATAACTATATCAAAACATCTGATATGGTTAAATAATTATATAAATTAAAAAAGGAATTAAAATGAAGAAAATTATTTTAGGAGCAGTTACATCTGCTTTATTAGCAAGTTCTGCAATGGCTGCAGAGTATACATTAAAGTTTTCTCACGTAGTTAGTGAAAATACACCAAAAGGTATGGCAGCAAAGTTTTTTGAAAAAAGACTAGAAGAGTTAAGTGGTGGTAAAATTGATGTTCAAGTATATCCATCAAAGCAACTTTATAATGATAAAGCTGTATTAAAAGCTATTAGATTAGATTCTGTACAAATGGCATGTCCAAGTTTTTCTAAATTTGGTAAAATTGTACCTCAATTAGCATTATTTGATTTACCGTTTTTATTTAGAGATATAAATCACTTACATAAAGTTCAAGATAGTGAAGTTGGTGATAAACTAAAAGCTATGGTTACAAAAAAAGGTTTTGTAGCATTAGATTTCTGGGATAATCACTTTAAACAATTAACATCATCTAAAAAAGCTTTAATTCTTCCAAGTGATGCTAAAGGTCAAAAATTTAGAATTATGTCTTCAAAAGTACTTGAAGAACAATTTAAAGCAGTTGGAGCAAATCCTCAAATGATGCCATTTTCTGAAGTTTATTCAGCACTTCAACAAGGTGTAATTGATGGACAAGAGAATACAAACTCAAATATTTATACAAAAAAATTCTATGAAGTTCAAACAGATTTATCTGTAACAAATCATGGTTACTTAGGATACTTAGTAGTTATGTCTAAAAAATTCTGGAATTCTTTACCAGCTGATTTACAAGCAAATGTAAAACAAGCTATGAAAGAAGCAACAGCAAAAGAGAGAGTATTAGCACAAGAGTTAAACGATTCTCAATTTGCTAAAATCAAAGAGTATGCTGATAAAACAGGTAAACTTAAAATTCATAATTTAACAAAAGATCAAATTCAAGCTTGGAGAGATGCAGTTAGTCCTATCTACCCAAAATTCTATGATAATAAAAAAATTGGAAAAGATTTAATTCAAGCAGCAATCAATACAAAATAGTATTTATTATATAAAGGCACTTTTAAAAGTGCCTTTTTTAAAGGGTTTTTATGAAAAATATATTTAACTTTATTGATGGTATCGTCGATTTTATCAATAAATTTATAGCAACAATAGGTATTACTGGTGGGGTTGCATTAGCATTTACAAATGTAATTGCACGATATGGGTTTGATTATTCATTAACTTGGGCAAGTGAATTGACTGTATATTTATTTTTATGGTCTATGTTTTTTGCTAGTGCATATCTATTTAGAACAAATTCACATATAAATATAGATCTATTTGTACAAAGTTTATCTAAAAAAAATGCAAAAAGACTTTTACTTTTAAATAAAACTATAAGCTTAGTATTTTTAGCAGTTGTTTCTTATTATGGATATGAGTATTTACAACTAGTAATAGAATTAGAAGAGACTTCTGTTGATCTAGAAATTCCTATGTGGATCCCTTATTTAGTAATTCCAGTTTCATTTGCACTTGCAGCATATGGTAGTTTTGTTGCAATAATAAAACTTTTAATTACTCCATCAGAGCAGCTAGATTTTAAAAATGAAGCAGAAGAGATTATGGCAGAAAATAATATAGATCAACTAGTTAAAGATATAGAGAAAAAAACAGGAGGTATGCTATGAGTATAGTAGTATTATTTGGATTATTTTTTCTTCTACTTCTAATAGGTTCACCTATTGCTATAGCATTAGGAGCATCAACATTCTTTGCACTAGTTGCATTTACACCAATTTCACCTATAGAGATATCTTCTATGATATTTGAAAAAGTTGAACACTACTCTTTAATGGCTATTCCAATGTTTATACTTGCTGGAAATCTATTAAGTAAAGGTTCTAGTGCAAATCGTATTATTGAATTTGCAAAAAGTGTAGTAGGGCATCTTCCTGGTGGTTTACCAATTGCTGCTATTTTTGCTAGTATAATTTTTGCAGCTGTAAGTGGTAGTTCTCCAGCAACTGTTGTTGCTATTGGATCTATTATGTTTGGAGCAATTGTACAAGCTGGTTATCCAAAAAAATATGCAGTTGGAACAATTGCAACTGCTGGAAGTTTAGGTATTTTAATACCACCTTCAATTGTTTTAATAGTATTTGGTGTAACTGCTGAAGTTAGTATTGGAAAACTATTTATGGCAGGGGTTGTTCCTGGTATTATGATAGGTTCTATGTTAATGTTTGTAACATATATTGGAGCTAGAAGATTAGGTTTTAAAAGAACCCAGCCAGCACCATTTAAAGAGCGATTAGCAAAAATGAAAGATGCCTCATGGGGTCTTATGACTATTGTTATTGTAATTGGTGGAATATATGGAGGTATATTTACTCCAACTGAAGCAGCTGCAGCAGCAGCAGTGTGGGCATTTGTTATTTCAGCATTTGTTTATAAAGATATAAAACCATCAGACTTTGTAGATATTGCCTTCTCTTCAGCAAAAACAACTGCTATGATTATGTTTATTATTGCAAATGCTATGTTATTTGCACATTTTTTAACTATGGAAAATGTTCCTCAACTAATAACTCAAACATTAATTGACTGGAATGTTAATGTTATAATGTTCTTAATATTTGTAAATATACTTCTTATTGTAGCTGGAGCATTTATGGAGCCATCAGCTATTATTATGATTATGGTTCCATTATTACTTCCTGTTGCAGTTGCATTAGGTATTAATCCTATACACTTTGGTATAATGATAACAATAAATATGGAACTAGGGATGGTATCACCACCTGTTGGATTGAACCTTTTTGTAACATCATCTTTAACAGGAATGAATATGAAAGATGTTATTGTTGCAACTTTACCATGGACTGCTACTATATTTGTAGGTCTTATGCTAGTTACATATATACCAGCTATTAGTCTTTGGTTACCAAATCTAATTTATGGTTAATAGGAAAATAATTGAATAAAAAGACAATATTATTAGTAGATGAAAATAAATATATACAACAACTAAAAATATTATTAGAAGATAGATATAATTTAATAGTACAAAATGATAAATTTACTATATATGAAATAACACAAAAGCAAAAGATAGATCTAATTTTATATGATAGTAAAAAAGCTATAGATGAAGGGTTAGATATTTGTAAATATACTAATGGAGTTCCTTTAATATTCACCATATTAAATGAGAATATAAATAGTATAGAAAACTTATATCTTTCTGGGGGAATTGATTATATATTAAAACCATATACTAAAAATGAACTTTTAATTAAAGTAAAATCAAATATAAAATTACATAGTAAAAATAAACCTTATAGTAATCATTTAAAAAGAATAGCTGCATATAGTGAAGTGTTGTCAAAAAATTATAGTTTAAGTGATAATGATATAAAAATCATAAAAGAGGTAAGTCCTTTATATGATATTGGTAATATTGGTATCTCAAAAGAACTTTTAGACAAACCATCAAAATTTACCAAAGAAGAGTATGAAATTATGAAGCAACATGCAAGATTAGGTTATGAGATGTTAAAAGGGTCAACTAAAGAATATTTAAAAGATGCTGCAATAATAGCTTATGAACATCATGAAAAATGGGATGGTACTGGTTACCCAAATGGTTTAAAAGGTGAACAGATACATATATTTGGACGAATAATAGCTGCTGCTGATGTATTTGATGCTTTAGGTAAAAATAAACCATATAAAGATCCTTTAAGTGATGAAGAGATTATAGAATTTTTTAAAAAGGAAAGTGGAAAACATTTTGAACCAAAGATTGTAGATATACTCATAAAAAATATTGATGAGATGTTTAAAATAAGGGATAAATTTAATGATATATAAAAGTTATAATAAAATAATTGGTAATCTTACAGCAATATTGATGCTACTTATGATGTTAAATGTATTTGCAGATGTCGTAATGAGATATTTCTTTCATACTGGAAGTATAGCTTCTCAAGAGATGGAATGGCACCTATTTTCAGTTATGTTTTTACTTGGAATATCATATGCTTTATGTAGTGAAGATCATGTAAGAGTTGATTTTATTTATGATAATTTAAGTGCTAGAAAAAAAGCTATTATTAATATATTTGGTACTATATTTATGTTAATCCCATTTGCTTTTTTAATAGCGTATACTTCATTTGATTTTGTAAATGATGCTTATATTATGAATGAAATAAGTGAAGATCCAGGTGGACTTACTAATAGATGGATTATAAAAGCTATGATACCTTTTTCATTTGTTATTCTTATTGTTACAGCAATATTTTATGTTCAACAAAATATTTTAAAACTTAAAGAAACTAAGTGAAAAATTATCTATTTTTAATTATAGGATTAATTTTTTTTATAGCTTGTGGAGGAGCTAATTTAAAAAATGAAAATATAGAAGAAAATTGGTATAAACCAACACTAAATACAACATGGCAATGGCAATTAACAAATACTTTAAATACATCTTATGAGGTTGAACTTTATGATATTGACCTATTTGATACAAATCAAACTACTATTGATGAATTACATAATAAAGGTAAAAAAGTAATATGTTATTTTAGTGCAGGTAGCTATGAAAACTGGAGAGATGATGAAAGTCAATTTTCAGATTCTATAAAAGGTAAAGATTTAGATGCTTGGGATGGTGAAAAATGGCTTGATATTTCTAAACTTGATTTATTAAAACCTATTATGGATGCAAGATTAGATTTAGCAAAAGAAAAAAGATGTGATGGAGTTGAACCAGATAATGTAGATGGATATACAAATACTACTGGATTTAATTTAACAGCAGATGATCAGTTGATCTATAATAAATATCTAGCCAATGCAGCTCATAAAAGAGGACTTAGTATCGCACTTAAAAATGATTTAGATCAAATAGAAGAGTTAGAACCTTATTTTGATTTTGCAGTAAATGAGCAATGTAATCAATACGAAGAGTGTGATTATTATACACCATTTATAGATGCAAATAAAGCAGTATTAAATACAGAATATAATGACAATTATAAAGATGATGATAATATGACAAAACTTTGTAATTATACAAATAGTAAAAACCTTTCAACACTTATTTTACCTATGGAATTAAATGGTAGTTTTAGGTATGACTGTAAAGATTATTTTTATAATCAATTTAATGTTGGATATGGTGGAAGTTCATCTTTTAAATTTTATGATAATATTTGGATAAACTCTACAGATTTGTTACTTGGAAATTATGATAATTATAAAAATAATATTCTAGATTTTAATGAAAGTAAATTTAATACACTTAGTAGATATTTAAATAAAAGTAAATATATAACATACTGGATAACAAAAGGTTGGGAAGAATCTTGGTTTGATTTACCAAAGATTCAAGAAGCAATAAATAATGGTAAAATACCAGTTTTTGTGTATTGGTATTTAGGAGATGAACTTATGAATGGATTAACTTTAAGTAAAGTTGATGAGTATTTAGAAGATTTAATTAGAGTAAATAACTATTTTTTAAATCTAAAAGGTCAACAACTCTGGATACTTGAACCTGAATTTAATAAACAAAATATTTTAAATAATGATGATGAACAACTATTGTTTATAGATACTATTAAAAAAGCTATAAATATAATTAAAACTAAAGAGAGAAAAATATCTTTATGTATGATGGATACAGGTTCAAGAGATATAAATAGCACAAATAATTGTACATATGAAAACTGTTCATATGGAGATAATAATGAATGGGATAGAGTAAAACCTATTTATAATGCACTTTTAGATGAACTTGATTTTATATCATTTCAAGAGATGATAGGGCAATTTAGTAGAGATGATAGCAATCCAGGTACTTGGGATGAACCGAATGCTATATCACATACTGATGATGAAATTGGTATTAATAATTTAGCAAAAAGAATAGATAACTTTGCCACATATTTAAAAACTACGTATAATAAACCAGTATTTTTACCATATATAACAATTGCAACAGCTACTTGGAATGATAGTAATGATGATGGAAATATAACAGATGATGAGATTAATACAAGTGGTTGGGAAGATAAAGCTAGTAATGTTTATAGAGATTTAAATTCAACATCACTTTTTGGATACAGTATAATGGAACTTTTTGATAATCCTACTCATGATTATGGAGGATATCAATATTTTATGCAAAATGAATATCATTTAGGTGTTGTTAAAAGTGATATAAATAACTCGCAACTAACAGGAAATATAAAATTTAAAGGAACAATACTTGAAAATGTATTTAAAGAGGAAAGATAAATGATTGGTATTTACATGTTTGGTGCAGCACTTGCACTTTTAGCTATTGGTTATCCAGTTGCTTTTTCTTTTGGATTTGTATCTTTAGTATTTGGTGCTATTAGTGCATATTTTGAACTAGCCCCTGATGGTATTACATTAGCCTTATTCCAAGAAGAGTTCTTATCTATGTTTTCTATGATGCCATTTAGAATATATTCAATTATGACAAATAAAATACTCTTAGCAGTTCCGTTATTTATTTTTATGGGAATAGTTCTTCAAAAATCAAAATTAGCAGAAAAACTACTTGAAGCAATGGGGACATTGTTTGGTTCTGTTCGTGGAGGTGTTGCTATTAGTACAGTAATTGTAGGTACAATGTTGGCAGCCTCAACAGGAGTAGTTGGAGCATCAGTAGTTGCTATGGGTGTTATATCATTACCTGTAATGTTAAAATATGGATATAGTAAACCACTTGCTTGTGGTACTATATGTGCTAGTGGAACTTTAGGTCAGATTATACCACCTTCTATTATACTTATTATTTTAGCAGATGTATTTGGAGTTGCAGTTGGAGATCTATTTAAAGCTGCTGTTATGCCATCTCTTATTCTTGTTGGATCTTATATTGTATATATTCTTATTATATCATACTTAAATCCAGAAGTAGCACCAGCTATAAAAGTGGATAGATCAGTACCTACACGTACTAGAATATTTATAGCATTAAAAGCTATTATACCTCCTTTTTTACTTATATTTGTAGTTTTAGGATCAATTTTTGCTGGAGTTGCAACACCAACTGAATCAGCTTCTGTTGGTGCAGTGGGAGCTATTATTTTATCTATATTATATAGAGAATTTTCTATTGAACTTATAATGGATAGTGCAAAACAAACAGTACAAATAACTGCTATGGTATTTGCAATACTAATTGGAGCTACAGCATTTTCTATGGTATTTGTATATACAGGAGCTGATGGAATTGTTGAAGAGTTTATGACTAGTTTACCTGGTGATAAATGGGGCTTTTTAATTCTTAGTATGCTTATAATATTATTTCTTGGTTTCTTTATAGATTTTATTGAAATATCTTATATTGTAGTGCCTATACTTTTACCTATATCTGAAACAATTGGTATTGATCCTATATGGTTTGCTATTTTAATTGCTATGAACTTACAAACTTCATTTTTAACCCCACCTTTTGGATTTAGTTTATTTTATCTAAAAGGTGTTGCTAAAAATATAGCTACAACAGATATTTATAAAGGGGTAATACCGTTTATACTTATCCAAATAGTAGTATTAGCTTCACTTATAGTATTTCCTGAATTTTTTGGCTTTTAGTTTTTATATATTAAGTTCTTTTATATTATAATTACTTATATAAAGTCAAAGGAAGAAATATGTTAAAAAAAATATTAACACTACTTGTTGTTACTTTTTTTACATCATCTATACTTAGTGCAAATGTACTAACTTCAGATGATTTGTTAAAAGAAGCAAGCAAACAGATTAAAAGTTTAAATACAAACGAAGTTTTAGCAAAGCTAAAAGAAAATCCAAATATCCATCTTATTGATGTTCGTCCAAAAGAGGAGATCTCTGATTATGGATATATAAAAGCAAATGTATTAGATAGAATACATAGAGCTAAGTTAGAATTTGTAATAGGTGAAACAGTTACTAAAGATGAGGAGTTTATTGTTTATTGTGGAGATGGTAAAATTTCACTTTTAGCGGTTGCTCAACTTAGAAAAATGGGTTATAAAAATGCTTTACATTATGGACATGGTAGTTTTAAATCATGGAGGGATGAAAACCTTCCTAGAAAATATACAAATAAATATCCAAACTCTTTATTGTACTCTCCTGTTCAAAAAGTAGCACCAGGTGTGTATACATCTATTGGTATTACAGCACCATATCTTTATGAATCAACAGCACATAATAATAACCTAGGATTTGTAATTGGTGAGAAATCTGTATTAGTATGGAATGCAAGTTCTTCATATATGTTAGCACAAGCACTACATTTTGAAATTAAACAAATTACTAATTTGCCAGTAAAATATGTAATACTTGAAAACTCTCAGGGTCATGCTATATTGGGATCTAATTATTGGCAAGAACAAGGAGCAACTGTTATATCTCAAGAGATAGTAAAAGAAGAGATAGATACAAAAGGTGATAAAATTTTTGCAAGAATGCAAGGTGTATTAAAAGATAAATTTACAGGATCTAAACTTGTTTACCCTGATAAGTATTTTAAAGATAGCATGAAATTTGATTTAGGTAATAGAATAGTAGAAGCTAAATATTTTGGATATGCACATGAACATAGTGATATTGTACTTTGGTTAGAAAAAGAAAAAATAGTATTTGCAGGAGATATTGCATTTAATGATAGATTATTACCAATATTTAAAATTACAGATACTAAAAAATGGCTTGAGGCTTGGGATAAATTTGAAGCACTTGGTGCAAAAATAGTAATACCTGGACATGGTCATGTAAGTGATATGACAGAGGTTAGAAAATATACAAAAGATTATATAGTATATATCAGAACAAAAATCTTAGAGATACTAGATGATGATGGAGATTTATCAGATGTTTATAATATTGATATGAGTGCATATGAGCATTTAGATACATTTAAAGAGTTATCTAAACAAAATTTATCTACACTATTTAAACAACTTGAGTTTGAATAAAATATACTCTTAGATATAAAAAAGCTTGAATATTATATTCAAGCTTTTTTTATGGAATATTAAAAAAGTGTTTTAGCTCGTTCTAATTTATATTTTTTTGATTGTAGTTTATCAAGTTCCTCTTTTAAAAATAATCTACCTTTAATTACTTTACCTTTTACTATATTTTTATCTATTAGAGTATTATCTAACATGATTTTATTTTCATGGCACATTTCACACGATTTTGCTTTTTTTGTAATAGTGTGTGGAGCCTTTGGTATAAAAGCTTCAATTTTAGAACCATCTTTATTTTTATGTATATCATCCAATATTACAACACCTGCTTTATCTTTATATGAGATTCTATATTGAAACATAGGTTTTGCTATTTTTACTTTATTATTTTGATCATATACTAAAAAGTTATTTTCCCATCTTCTATATCTCCATCCACTATACCAAAGACCATCTTCTAAGATATTTGTAATATAATCAGGCATTTTAGGATCTACTAAGATACCTTTTTTTTGTAATTTTAAAGCTTTTGTTAGAAAGTTTTCTAAATATATATCTTCTTGTACCGTTAATCTTTTCCACTGTTTATAGTTTGGTGTATCATCCCTTAGTACATTTAGTTCATAAGAGCTTATATTCCATGAACTATGACAAACATTACATGATAAATTAGAGTGAAAATCTTTATGATTTTTTTTACTTGGATTTTTATGACAAGATTTACAATCTACTTTTTTCTCAAAGTTCATACCATTATGACACGATATACATGACATACCTTTTTCATAATGAACATCGTTGGCTAAATGGTGATAATCAATTCCTGCACTTTTATTAGGGTAATAACCTTTTGGAGTAATAGGACTTCTATATGATTTGTCATAATCATGTGGAAATAATCCCATATATTCACCACCTATGTATTCATTTTTATGACATTTTATACATTTGTTCATAGTTGGTGTAGCTTTTTTACTATCTAGATTATTTTTATGAGTATTGTGACATGCCAAACATGAGTTATTTGTAGGATTTACAGTTTTTGACTGAAGGTGGCAACTAAGACATTTTCGTCTTAAAAAATCATCTACTAAATCTTCTTTTGAATGAATATTCTTTTTTGCTTTTGGTAATGTTTGAAGTGTTACATTTGAGTCTTTTATTCCCCAAGTAGATCTAGTGATGTTTATAGCATTTTTCATACTGTAATGGTTTGAGAAATGTTTATTTGCATTATAGTTTTTATGACAAGATAGACACTCATTTGCATATATTAAAATAGGTAAAATTAAAATAAGTATATATTTTATCATTTTAATATATTTTTTGAACATGATGTCTTTTTTTCAAAGAATAATTTTTTAGATTTTGTAAAATCATTATATATCTTATCATCCCATTTATTATGACATATAATACACTTATATGCACTTACAATTTTATTTACCTCTTTTTTATTAAACCCTCTAGCTTTTGTTCTTGAAAATGTTTGAAATTGTTCACCATCTTTAGATACTAAAGAATCAATAGGATATGAAAATGGCATACCACTATTTTTTGAATTGTAGTATGGCATAAAAGTTATATTATTATCTTTTTGTATATCTAATATTCCAGAACCCATTCCTAATGTAGTAGAGTTAAAATGGCAATCTACACAAGTTCTACTTTGTTTTTGTGTAGTATGTGGATCCCATGCAGCATAAGCCATAGAGTGAAAACCTTCATTTGTGATATTTTTATCATATATCCTCATAATCACTTGACATCCTGGAGCTGTTGGCATTATTTTTTCATTATATCCAATAGCAAGGGCAGGGGATTCATATCTTAAATATGATCTTAACTCTTTCCATTTACCTTTTGTTTTTTTATGTTTTATCCAGTCATATTGTTTTCCATTTTTAAAATAAACTTCATGACAACCATAACAAGAAGGGATCCAAGCACTATGACAAGCAGTACAATCTAATCTTTGGTGATCTTTATTTGTATGATAGGGGGCATCACTCATTTGTGTCATATCAAGTGCTTTTGCATCACTTTTTCTATAAAATGTAATATTGTTATCATTTTTTTGTAGATTATATATAGGAGATTTTTTTCTTTTAGATATTGCAACTTCACTTGGATAAGGCATAAGGTTATTTATAGCAATTAACATTGAAGCTAGTGGTTGATTTTCAAGTTTATCAAATTTTGCATCATGACAATCTACACAAGATATATCTACACTATCTTCCATATGGGCATGACTTTTACCATCACCCATAACACCTTTTTCAGTATGACAATCTATACAAGACATCTTATTACTTTGGTGATGAATATCTGCAGGAAGATCATAATATGAACGACTTTTATCTAGTTTATGTGTTAATTCACCTTTTTTATATGGTGTTCCATAACCTTCACTTTCAAATTTTCCTTCATAAGATAGTCCTATTCTATTTGAACGATTATGGCATTTTAGACAATTCTTAGATGGTATTTTTGTTGACATTTGTGGATGTTTAAATTTTTTTAAAATATCTATATCTTTTGCTGTATTTGTTTTATCTTCATTTACTCTATGACAATCAACACATCCGCCACCTCTTGAAGTGTAGCCAAACTCTTTAAATATCTCTTCTTTTTGATTTATGTGACAAGCAGCACAAAGTTTAGAAAAATGACTATCGGCTAAGCTTTGGTCTTTTGTAAGTATATTTTTTAAATCTTCTATACCTTTTGTATGTTCGATTGTTTTTGTTTCTTTAAATTGGTATCTTAAAACATCTAATACACCATGCATATTATTCATTATTGATTTACTAACACGATTTATAATCTCTTTATGACATTTACCACAAGATTTAGTTGCATTTTCAAGACGTGCTGGATTTAAAATCATATTTTTATGAGCTATTTGTTTATCTAAAGAGTTTTTATCTCCACCATGACAAGAAGCACATCCAAATTCTTCATATGGATGAAAATTATCAATAGGAGTAGTATTTGCGTGACAAGTTATACATTTATCTATATCATTTGCATAAATAGTATAAATAAGTGTAATTGTTAAAAGTATTATTTTCATATTGGATTATAGCAAAGTTTATATATAAAAAAAGGTCAATAAATTAATATTGACCTTTTATTTTATATATCTTTAATAAAGTAATATATTAGTTTACACCATACATTTTAGCTTTATCAAGTTTGTATCCCCAAGTATCTTTAGGAGCAGTTAATTTCCAACCATTTACACTTCTTTGGTGATATTTTTTATCTTTTCCACCTTCAAAACCATCAACTACAGAATAAACATTCTTATAACCTTTTTTGAATAATTTTTTAGCAGCATATGCACTTCTTGAACCAGATCTACACATTACGATGATATTATCAGCTTTACTTAAACCTTTTGCTTTTAATGCTTTTTCAACATCAGCTACAAAGTTTTTATTTTTTGGAGTATCAGAAAATCTTTTTTTCTTTGGATTCCATTTTTTAAAGTTAACAAAGTGTACAGGAATATTGTTATCCATTAAGTATGTATAACCAACATACTCAACTTCTGCAGGTGTTCTAACATCTACAAATAAAGTATTTTTATGTTCTTTAATAAAAGCAGGAGTTTCTGCTGCTGTTAAATATAAGTTTTGAGGAGTTTGTTTCTTCTTTTTTGTTGGCTTATCAGCAGCCATAACATTTGCTGATAACATTGCAATCATAACAAGTGCAAATAATTTTGATAAAGTTTTCATCTTTATGTCCTTTTGATTTTTTTTGGGTTTTACCCCTAGTAAATAAATCCAAAAATTTATTTACTAAAGATAAATCTTTAGTTGATTATATGGGTTGAATTAACAACCCATATCCTCTTCTTCTTCCTCTTCTTCAGCTGGAGCTGTTGCAGCAGCTGGAGCCATTGAATTTTGGCTTGGTTGATATTTTGCTTGCATTACAGCATCATATGCTTTAAATCCCTCTTTACTTTTAGGATCAGCAGCAATTGCTAATTTTGCAAATTTAATAGCAACTTTATAGTCACCTTTTTCTAATGCAGATGATGAATCGCTTACATATTTCATAACTATTGCACTTTTATTTTTTTGCATCTCTTGTGCATTGTTATTTGATAAATATGCCAGTGTAAATGACGCTCCTAATAAAACTAATCCTACTATTGCAGATATAATTTTCATTAATTTTCTCCCTTGTTATCTCTTATTGATTTCATTACATTCATAAATATAGATAATCCAATACCTATAAATACTGTTATTATAAGTGCTGTATATATATCACCACCAACTAATTTGTCTATTGTTAATCTTCCTGCATTTGAAGAGTTTGCAAAATCTGCTATTTTATCAAAATTGTCAAAATATACAGACATACCAAACATAACCCCAAGTAAGAATACTGCAGCATCTAATTTACCTGTTGCAAATCCTACAACAGCTGTTCCTGGACACCAACCTGACATTACCATTCCTAGTCCAAATAAAGCACCACCTACTAAGTATGGCCAAATATATGTTGTAGGGATAAAGATCTGATTAAAATCTAAAATACCATTATAAACTGCAATTGTAAGTAATGTTGCACAAGTTAAAATTGCACTTACCATTATTTGAGAAACTCTTAAGTTTCTAAAGAAAAATACTGGAGCAATATGATTTGATGTTCCAAATCCAGCTCTTTCTAAAATAAGACCAAATACGATACCAATAATTAAAGCCCAAAAGAAGTTTTCATTTCCATTAATAGCGCCTGTTGTAAATAAAGGATATAAAGTTTCCATTAGTTAACACCTTTCCATTGTTTTTTAAAGAAGTTAGCAAAAAAGAATCCTGATCCAAAAGCAGCAAGCATAAATATCCAAGCTCCTACACTAAATGTAGCTGCACCATCAAGTGCTTGACCACTTGTACATCCTCTAGCTAATCTAGTTGCAACTGCAATTATGATTCCACCAACAAATGCCCAAAATAATCTTTTAAAAGCAGGGTAGTCTTCACCTCTATCTATACTTTGTTTTATTCTTCCAGCTAAAGCGGCACTAATATATCCACCTAAGAATATACCAAATACTTCAATAACTGTCCAGTTAGATAGTGCATTACCTTTTAGATATTTTGCTGCATAAGCATTATCTACAAGTGAACCATCATATAAAAAACTAAGTTCAGCAGTGATTCTTGCAAATGCCCCACTAGCACCCATACCTTGACCTGCTATCATAAAACTACCAAATAAAGCAATACCTAAAATGATACCAGCAAATATTGGATTCCAATAGCCTTTTTGTTTATTCATTTTTTTCCTTTTTAATTTAATTAATATTCTAAATACTTTATATTGTTAAGTATTGATTCATAATTTTAACTTATATTAGATTAAATTATAATACTCGTATATTAATGTACTTAAACTTAATATTACGAGTATCTTATTTACTAATATTTAACTTTTATTATTTTATAAGTTTATACTTAGAATAAATCTGTTCTAAGCATAGCACCATTTGAAGCATTTGTAACTAATGCTCTATATTGTTTTAGCCATGAAGAGTTTAACTCTTTTTTTATAGGTTTAAAGTTTGCCTTTCTTTTTGCAATCTCTTTATCACTTAGATCAACACTTAAAATATATTTATCAACATCAATATGGATAGAATCACCATCTTCTAAAAGACCGATCATCCCACCTTCTGCTGCTTCTGGGCTTACATGTCCAATACTAGCACCTCTTGTTGCACCACTAAATCTTCCATCAGTAATAAGTGCAACTTTATCTCCAAGTCCCATTCCCATGATTAAACTTGTAGGTGCAAGCATCTCTTGCATACCAGGACCACCTTTAGGTCCTTCGTATCTAATAACAACAACATCGCCAGCTTTTACTTTTCCACCAACAATACCTGCAATTGCATCATCTTGTGAGTTGAAACATACAGCAGTTCCTGTAAATACACGCTCCCCTGTAATACCAGCAGTTTTAATTACAGCACCTTGTTCTGCTAAGTTTCCATATAAAATAGCTAATCCACCAACTTCAGAGTAAGGGTTGTCAATAGTATGAATAATATTAGTATCAATGATTTCAGAATTTTTAATTCTTTGTTTTATCATTTCACCTGTTACTGTTAAGTTATCAGCAAGTATATCTTCACCTCTTTTTAACATCTCATGCATAACTGCACTAACCCCTCCAGCTTTATCTATATCTTGCATGTGAACTGTACTTAATGATGGAGAAATTTTAGCAATATGAGATACTCTTTTGCTTATTTTATTGATATCACTTAATTCAAATGTAGTATTTGCTTCTTTTGCAATTGCTAACATATGTAATACAGTGTTAGAAGATCCACCCATAGCCATATCAACAGCAAATGCGTTTTTTACTGCATTTTCATTTAATATATTTTGCATATTGTATTTTGATTTTTCATCATGTTCCATAAGTGCAATTTCACATACTCTTCTAGCAGCTGCTCTATATAACTCTTCTCTTGCTTTTGTTAAAGCTAAGATTGTTCCATTTCCAGGTAATGCAATACCCATAGCTTCCATAAGTGTATTCATAGAGTTTGCAGTAAACATACCTGAACAAGATCCACCACTTGGACATGCGTTACATTCAATATCAGTTAACTCTTCTTCTGTAATTTCTCCTGCTTCAAATTTACCAACAGCTTCAAAAGCAGTTGCTAAATCGATATGCTCACCATCTTTAGTATAACCTTTAGCCATTGGTCCACCACTAACAAATACTGTAGGTACATTAACTCTTAATGCTCCCATAATCATACCTGGAACAATTTTATCACAATTTGGTATAGCAATCATTGCATCAAATTTATGTGCATTCATTACTGTTTCTATAGAGTTTGCAATAATCTCTCTAGATGGTAATGAAAATAACATACCATCATGACCCATTGCTATACCATCATCAACACCAATAGTATTGAATTCAAATGGTACACAACCAGCTTTTTTGATCTCATCTTTTATTATATCACTTACTTTATCTAAAAAGAAATGCCCTGGTATTACTTCTATAAATGAATTTGCAACACCAATAAATGGTTTGTTAAAATCTTCATCTTGTAATCCTGTTGCTCTTAGTAGAGATCTATGTGGGGCTCTGTTGTGTCCCTTTTTTACTTCATCACTTCTCATGTTGATCCTTTATATATTATATCCGCGAATTATATCAAAAAATATAAAAACATTAGTTTAAAGAAAACAATTTGGATAAATTTTAAAATTTATTCCAAATTAACTTGACAAGATTAAATCAATAAGCTATAATTCCACCAGTAAATCAATTGAGACATTGATTTTATACCTTTTGATATTTATTTATCAAGAAAACATGCGAGTGTGGCGGAATAGGTAGACGCGTTGGACTTAAAATCCAATTCCGGTTTCGGAGTATCGGTTCAATTCCGATCATTCGCACCATTTTAATGTAGAGAGTTGACAGAGTTGGTCGAATGTACCGGTTTTGAAAACCGGCGAGGTTCACGCCTCCAGCGGTTCGAATCCGCTACTCTCTGCCATTATATTTAATTTTAAAATATCAATTGACACAATTGATTAATATATACCTGATAGAAATATCAAATACATGCGAGTGTGGCGGAATAGGTAGACGCGTTGGACTTAAAATCCAATTCCAGTTTTTGGAGTGTCGGTTCAATTCCGACCATTCGCACCATATATACCCTAAATAAGTTATATATTATAATTTATTTAGGGTATTTTTTTACAAAATATTTGTAAAATACTTCTTATTTGTAGAGAGTTGACAGAGTTGGTCGAATGTACCGGTTTTGAAAACCGGCGAGGTTCACGCCTCCAGCGGTTCGAATCCGCTACTCTCTGCCATTACATCAAAAAATCATAAAATATAAAAATTTATTGTAAAAATTAATGTTACTTTTAATATAATTTTAAAAAACTATACAGGAACATTATGAAAAAATATATAATATTAATAATTACATTAATCTCATTTGTGGGATGTGGTTATACTTCTAGTACTCAAGGTGGAGCAGTAGGAGTTAAAAGAAAACAATTTATGACATTAAGTGCATCTAGTATGCAAAAAGGTGCTGTACAAGCCTATAGTCAAATTTTAGCAAAAGCTAAAAAAGAGGGCAAATTAAATCAAGATAAAAAAACATTAAAAAGGATAAGAACAGTTGCAAGTCGTCTTATTCCTCAAGTTAAATATTTTAGAACTGATGCATTAAAATGGAAATGGGAAGTAAATTTAATTACTTCTGATCAATTAAATGCTTGGTGTATGCCAGGTGGTAAAATTGCATTTTATACAGCTATTATCGATAAGTTAAAACTAACAGATGCAGAAATAGCAGCGATTATGGGACATGAAATATCACATGCTTTAAGAGAACATGGAAGAGAAAGAGCTTCTCAACAAAGTATCACAAGTGCTGGATTAGCTATTGTTGGAGCATATTTTAAGTTAGGACAATCAGGTATGAATTTAGCGCAGCAAGTAACAAGTGTAACTTTAACTTTACCAAATTCAAGAAAGCATGAAACAGAAGCTGATAGAATGGGTGTAGAGTTAGCAGCTCGTGCAGGATATGATCCATATGCAGCTGTTAGAGTTTGGGAAAAGATGTCTAAAATAAGTAAAGGTGCTCCACCTGAGATACTTAGTACTCACCCATCAAATAAAACTAGAATAAAAGATTTAACTAAATATGCAAAAATAGTTTACCCTTTATATAAAAAATCTAAACACTAATGTAATGTGTCCATATCAATAATTGCATATGGACATTTTATATAATGCAAAAAGTGTAATAGCGCTTTTGTATTTTTTGATCTTAAAAGCATCTCATATCTATATTTATTAGCTATTTTAAATATAGCGCTTTCTTTAAATCCTACAAGTTCAATCTCTTTTATATTTATAACTTGAGATACATAAAAATCTAAAGTTTCTTTTGCTTTAAGTCCATTTTGATGTGCAAATACAACTTTTGCAAGTCTTATATTTGGTGGATATATATCACCTCTTAACTCTAACTCCTCTTTTAAAAAATCTTCATAATCATTATTTTCTAAATATTTTTCTAAAAACTCTTTATTTTTTGTTTGTATTAGAACTTCACCTTTTCCATTTCTTCCACTTCTTCCAGCTATTTGTAAAGTAAGGCTTAGTGCTTTCTCTCTAACTTTATATGATGTCATGTTTAAAATAGAGTCTATACCCATAATAACTGCTAAAGTTACATTGTGATAATCATGACCTTTTGATAACATTTGAGTACCTACAAGTATATCAATTTTACCATCGTTGAACTCTTTTAGAGTCTTTTTTAATATAGTATTTGTTTTTATTGTATCTGTATCAAATCTTTTTACTACATGATCTTTAAATAATATTTGTAACTTTTCTTCAACTTCTGCTGTTCCTAGACGATAGTTTTTTATTACTCCTGTTGTACATGATGGGCAAGAGTTTGGTATTGCTTGAGCATAGTTACAATAGTGACATTTTAGAGTTTTATTATTTTTATGTAAGCTTAGACTTACAGAACAAAATGGACATTGGACACTTTTACCACATTCATTACAAATTTGATATTTAAAGTTTGCTCTAGTTGGAAGAAATACAATTACTTGTTTATTGTTTAGAAGTGTATTACTTATTTTATCTATTATAAGGTCACTAAGCATAAGATTTGTTTCTTCATATATATATGTTTTATTGGTATTGTAAAAAGTATCTTTTATTCTAATATATGGTATTTTAGCAAAACTTGATATTGAAGGTGTTGCACTTCCTAAAATAAGTTGAATATCATATTTTTTACTTAAATAAATAGATAAATCTTTTACATTTAATCTAGGTTTCGAATTTGATTTATAAGAATCATCATGCTCTTCATCAACTATTATTAATCCTAGTTTATCATATGGTAAAAATAGGGCAGATCTAGCACCTGCTATTATTTTGATTTCACCTATTAATAGCTTTTGTATAATCTTTTGTTTTTTCTTTTTTTGTATTTTTGAATGCCAAATTGCAATTTTATCTTTAAATACTAATTCTAATCTTTTTTGCATTTGTGGTGTTAGAGATATTTCAGGCATTAAAAATATAGTTTGTAAACCTTTATTGATATTATCTTCAATTGCTTTTATATATATCTCTGTTTTTCCAGCACCTGTATTTGCAAAAAGTAGTGAGGCTTTATGTTGTTTTGTAAAATTGTAAGCTTTTGTTTGTATGTTAGATAGTTCTATTTTTGATGAAACTGTTTTATTAGTTTGATTTTTGTTTTGAATATCTTGATTAAAAGGTATAAATACACTAAGAGCTTCACCTAAACTACAAACATAATAGTTTGATATAAATTTTGAAGTTTCTAGCATAGTATTATTATAATATTCATTTGTAATACTATTTATATTTACACAATTATATGTTGGTTTTATATCTGTTTTATTTATTATGACACCAAAAAGTTCTTTTTTTCTATTTTTTATCTTTACTTCAACTTTTAATCCAATTTCTAAATCATCTTGGTATTGGTAAGTAAGTGGCTCTAAAGGAGAGTTTAATAAAGCTATTTCATAGTAATTCAATTTAATACCTTTTGACATAATTCAAGCTCTTTATTGCAAGAAAATATTTGAGTATCACTATTAAATGTAAAAATAATAGAGTCATTTTTATTTAAAATATATCTGTAACTATTTACTGATATTTTTTCCCAGTTATTGCTGTTGAAATTATTTAAAATATTTGAAAATAAAATATTATCATCTTCTAAATATAAAAGGGTATTTGTATTATTTTTAAATACATTCTCTTTTGTTTTTTCTTTTATTGCTTTATTTATTAATAAAAAGTCATTTTTTAAAGATATTAAATTAGCATTACTACTAGAAGATGAGATATTTGGTATTAAAAAGCTAGATATAATAGCTATAATTAGTATTACAAAAATAAATTCTATAATAGTAAATGAAAATTTACTTTGATATGTCTTCAATAATATCTGATACTTCTTCTAAAGATTTTTCAAGAGCTACAAGTTCATAAGTTTTTTGGATATATGCTAAAAGAATATCTTGTGTAGTTGAATTTTTATCTAAGTCTATAAATTTTTTAATACCATTTTCAATGGCATTATCTTCATCTTTTCCTATATCTACAGTGTAAAATTTATGATTTATAGGTATATTTAGAGTTTTATTACTCAATTTCATCTCCTTTTGATATATGGAGTGCTTTATCAATATTTAAAAGCATATTTTCATTATTGTATTTTAAAGAATCTAATTCATCTTGTAATTCTTTTACATTATTCTTTAGCATAGAATTTTCTTCTCTTAACTCTTCAAAATGTTTTTTTAACAAAAATAATTGTTCTTTTAATTTATCTACAATATACATGACCTTATTTTAACAAAATGATGTATCAATTTAGCTGAAAAAATTACCTTAAGCATTAATTTGTTAGAATAAATAAAATAATTTAAGGATTAATTATATTAAACATCACTTTTAAGCTAATAATGCTATTTATGTTTACAAGTAAACTATTTTCATATGATAACTTGTACTTTTTACCCAAAGATAAAAAGATAGTAAAAGCTGAAATTATAAAATTAATAAATAATAGTAATAATACTATTGATATAGCGATGTATAATATTAATTATGAAAAGTTTATAAAATTACTAAATAAAGCATCTAAAAGAGGTGTTAAGATAAATATTTTTTATGAAAAGAAAAATGGAAAATTTCATAAAAATATTAACTTACATAAACTAAAGACAAAATTACATACTAAAATAGCTATATTTGATAAAAAAGTGGTTTATTTTGGTAGTGCTAATTGGAAAAAGAAGTCTTTTAAAGAAAACTATGAAGTGATTAATATAACAAATGATAAAAACAAAGTGGAACAATTTAATAAGTTTTTCACACAATTGAAGGAAGATATTTAATGTTAGAGATTATTATAGGTGCATATTGTATATATTTTTTAATCAATTTTTATACAACATTTATGCAAATAGATTATGTAAAAAGAGCAAAACAAAAAGATGCAGTTATATTAACTCCATCAAAGTTTTTAATAGCTGGTAATTATGCTGTAGAGAGTCAAAAAGTAGTATTATTGAGTTCATTTTATGATTTTGTATTATTTTTTATGTGGATAGGGTTTGGATTACAATACTTAGATACTCTTACTGCTTCATATTCAGGATGGCTAAAAGCAGTAGTATTTATAGATACATTTATTATTATCAATTGGATATTATCTTTACCATTTGAATTATATACTACATTTATATTAAACAAAAAATATAAATTTTCAAATATGACACCATCGTTATTTATAAAAGATACTATTAAAAGTGGATTGATATTTTTGATTGTAGGTAGTGCTGTAATTGCAGGTCTTGCTATTATTATAGAAACATTTGAGTATTGGTGGTTAATTGGTTTTGCATTTATTTTTACAGTAATAGTTCTTATAAATATGTTATATCCAGTATTTAGAGCTAAAATGTTTGATAAATTTTCACCATTAGAAGATAAAGTGTTAGAGGAAAAAATAAATAAACTTTTAGATAATGTTGGATTTAAAAGTTCAGGAGTATTTAGTGTAGATGCTTCTAAAAGAGACAATAGATTAAACGCTTATTTTGGAGGACTTGGAAGTACTAAAAGAGTTGTTTTATTTGATACATTAATTCAAAAACTAACACATAATGAACTTCTAGCAGTATTAGGTCATGAGTTAGGACACTTTAAAAATGGTGATATTCTTAAAAATATAGCTATGATGGGTGTTATTATCTTTTCATTTTTTGCTATTTTTGGAAATTTAAATGATGAACTATTTTTACAAATGCACTTAAATAAAGAAGCTTATTCTATAATACTAGTTATATTAATGTTCTCACCTATTATATCATTTTTCTTGATGCCGTTAATGTCTGCAATGAGTAGACATAATGAATATGCTGCAGATGAATTTGGATCAAATATGGCAAGTAGTGAAGATTTAGTAAATGCACTTTTAAAACTTGCAAATGAGAATAAATCATTTCCACTTTCTCATCCGTTGTTTATATTCTTTCATTATTCACATCCACCTTTAGTTGAGAGATTAAAAGAGTTAGGGTATAGAGGTGCAGGAATAGGGCAATTAAGTAAAGATGATGAATCTTTAAAAGGTAATTGTGAGTTAGCATAGATGGAAAATAATAAACCAAAATACCATTTTTTTAAAAATACGCAATATGCTTTAGAGGGCTTTATACATGCTTTTAAAACTGAAACATCTTTTAAAATAGAGTTCTTTTTAGCATTTATAGTTATACCTATTATATTTATAACACCTTTTGAGTTGTGGCAACAAATTGTACTACTTTGTACATATTTTTTAATAATGATAGTGGAGTTATTAAATAGTGCAGTTGAAAATGTAGTAGATCTTGTAACTAAAGAGATACGTCCTTTAGCTAAAAGTGCTAAAGATATAGGGGCAACTGCTGTTATGTTTAGTATTACACTTCATGTTATTTGTTGGATAGTGTTTTTAGTTAGTTAAAAGTATATTTACTATATAATCTAGATATAAAATGCTATTAATTAGTATTAAAAAGCGAGGCTTATCCTCGCTTTTTTTTGTTTATAATTGTAAAGGTAAAATATGACAGAGCATAGTAATAAAGAATTAAAAATTTGTATAGTTAAACTATCAGCAATGGGTGATATTATACATGCTATGGTTGCATTGCAATTTATAAAAGAAAAATATCCAACTAGTACTATTGACTGGATAGTTGAATCAGGATTTAAAAGTGTACTAGAGGGTAATCCTGATATTAATAATATTTTACCTGTAAATTTAAAATCGATAAAAAATAAAAAATCTGAAATATTTAATCAAATTAAAATTTTAAAACAATATAGTAAAAATAATTATGACATAGTAATAGATGCACAAGGGCTTTTAAAATCAGCTATTGTTTCTAAAATAGTTGGTGCAAGAACTGTGGGTAGCTTTATTAGTGGCTTTTCAAAAGAATCTATTCGTGAAGGGATAGCTTCTTGGTTTTATGATAAACATACAACAATTTCATATAGTGCAAATACTATTGATAGAAATGTAAAAGTTATATGTGAGCCCTTAGATATAAAAGTATCAAGTGAACAAATTATAAAGAAAAAGAAATTTTTATTTTCAAATTCAGTTATAACAGATATGCCAGAATTTTATAATCTTTTTGTAATAGGTTCAACCTGGGAGAGTAGAAATTATCCAAAAGAAAAGTTTGTAAAACTTGCAGATGAATTAAAAGTACCTACATACATAGTTTGGGGTAATGAAGATGAAGAAGTAAAAGCTATATGGATGGAAACAAAAAGTAAATATCTACATGTATTGCCAAGAGGTAATTTAAATGATCTTAAAAAAGTAATAGAAAATTGTAATATTTTAATAGGAAACGATACTGGACCAACTCATATGGCATGGGGATTAAACAAACCTTCTGTTACAATATTTGGTCCAACACCAATAAATAGAGTATATATAACACCTATTAATAAAGTAGTGAAATCAAGCTCTAAAATTGATCATAAAAAGTTAAATAAAAATGACTTTTCTATTTGTGAGATAGAAGTTGATGAGATAATTGAACAGATTAGTTTGATAAATAATGGAGTAGAGTAATGTATGATGTTGTTTTTTACGTAGCATACCCATATTATTTTCCACATTTTTTACCAATTAGTAAAGAGTGCAAAAAAAACAATTTAAAAGTAAAATATATCCTATCAAATAATCAAAATAACAAACTTATGAAAAAAATTTCTATTGAGGAAAAATTAGATTATGATTTTGGAGAAGAGAAATTATTTTTAATAAATACAAAAGTAATAATATTCGCTAATGTATTTTCTGAGTCGTTAAAATTAAAAGCTAAAAAAATTTTTTTATGTCATGGAACAGGTACAAAACAATGTGGTTTTGAAATGGCTTTTAAAATAAAAGATATTGTAATTGTAGAAGGTGAATATAGATATAATAAATTTTTAAAGCTTTATCCTGAATATAAAAATAAGTTAAAAAAGGTTGGTTATTCAAAATTAGATCCTATTGTAAATATAACAGAAGAATCTAAAAATAAATTATATGAACAATATAATTTAAATAAAGAAAAAAAAACTATTTTATATGCACCAACATTTTTCCCTTCGTCTATTGAAAAGATGTCTGATAATTTTCCAAATGATTTTAAAGAATTTAATATTATTGTGAAGCCACATTATATATCACTAGAGAGAAAAAGATATAAGGCTCAGCAAAGAAAATTTAAAAAATGGGAAAAGTTTGAAAATTGTAAAATAATGGATGTAAATGAATATAGTTTAATACCATTTTTAACAATTGCAGATTTAATGATTAGTGATGAAAGTGCTGCTATATTTGAATTCTCATCGTTAAATAAGCCTGTTATAATTAATAAATTTTTAAAGTTAAGATGGTCTTATTATTTAAATCCAAAAAAATTATTTAAAAGAATGGATAAAGATATAGATGAGTATAGAGATATAGGACCTAATCCAAAATCTTATTCTGAAATGGTAAAAAATGTATATGAAGAAATAAAAAACAATAAAAACTATGAACAAAAAAGGTTAGAAAAATCTATTGATATATGTGGAATAATTGATGGAAAAGTTTCATTAAGGATTGTAAATATTATAAAGGATATTAGTGAATAAAAAAATAATAATTACTTATGGTACTTTTGATATGTTTCATATAGGACATCTTAAGTTACTTGAAAGATTAAGTAAACTAGGAACAAAACTTATCGTAGCAGTTTCAACTGATGAGTTTAATAAAATAAAAGGTAAAAAAACAATAATTCCTTATGATCAAAGAGCAGCAATTGTTGAAGCTATAAAATATGTAGATATGGTTATTCCTGAAAATAATTGGGATCAAAAAATAAAAGATATTAAAAAATATAATGTTAATATCTTTTCTATGGGACATGATTGGGAAGGCAAATTTGATGAACTTAAAGAGTATTGTGAAGTTGTATATCTACCAAGAACAGAAGGAATATCAAGTACCGATTTAAAAGATACATTAAAAAAAATTGAAGCTATAAATATAAATGATATTAATAAAGCATTTGAGATACTAGCAAAATTAAAGAATGATTTTGAATAAATATATAAATAATTTAGTAGTGTTATATGCTTTTGTAATACCTATTTCAAGATCAGGAATAGTATTTATTTCGGCTTTAATTATATTATTATGGCTTATTGATAATATAAATAATAAAACTTTTAATATATTAAATAATAAAATAGTAATAATTTTATTGGTTTTTATATTATATAGTTTAACATCAATAATATGGTCAGAAAATACGTATGATGTGTTAAATTATGTAAAAAAATATTGGTATTTCATTACTATTATTCCAATTTATCAGTATTTAAAAAAAGAATATATAAGTTATGTTATCTCCTCATTTTTATTAGCAATGTTACTAAGTGAAATAATTTCTTATGGTATATTTTTTGAGATATGGACATTTAAACATGGTAGTCCATCTGATCCAACACCTTTTATGAATCATTTACAATATTCAATGTTTTTAGCTTTTACTGCATTGTTATTGTTAAATAGAGTACTTAATATTAATGAATTTAAATATAAAATAGGATACTTTATTTACTTTTTAACTGTTACTATAAATTTATTTATTAATGGTGGAAGAACTGGACAAGTAGCATTTATTTTATCTATATTTGTTGTTGGCTTTTTAAATATAAAAAATAAATTAAAAGCATTACTTATTATATTCTTACTTATAATATCAATTTTAACTATAGGATATAAATATAGTAGTAATTTTCAAAATAGAGTCAATGCAATGAAAAATAATATTGAGAATGTAATAAATGATAATAATTTTTCAACATCAGTAGGTGCTAGAATTGGGTTTTATTTGCTTGGGTATGAAATAATTAAAGATAATTTTATTTTAGGTGTTGGTATTAGTGATGTTATGAAAAATATTAATATATATACAGATAAATTACCTTATAATTTAGAGGTTGTAAAATCTTTACCAAATGTCCATAATGATTTTTTACAAATATTTGTAGGCTTAGGAATTATTGGTGCATTATTATATTTATTAATATTTTATTATATATTTAAAATTAAAATACATAATGAAGAATATAAAAAATTGCCTATTATTTTCGTTTCAGTATATATTATCTCTAGTTTATTTGAAAATATGTTTCATCAACAATTTTCAATGGTATTTTTTTCATTATTCGTAGGATTATTTTTAGCAATAAATAGAATTGAAGATAATGAGTTAAAATATTTTACAAATTAAAAGTATGATATAATAATATAAAGGGATGATTTTTGAAGCAATTTTTTAAACAGTATTTACCATATTATAAAGATTATAAAAAGCAGTTTATATTTGCTTTTATTGGTATGATTATGGTTGCACTAGGAACATCAGGTACTGCATATGTTATAAAACCTGTACTAGATGATATATTTATAAATAAAGATGAAATGATGCTAAAGCTTCTTCCATTAGCTGTTATAGTATTATATACTTTGAAAGGTGTTGGAAGATATGTGCAAACTTACTATGTTTCTTATATTGGTACAGATATTATAAGAAGAGTAAAAGATAAATTCTTAAAACATATTTTAATTCAAGATATTAAATTTTTTCAAAATATCCATGGTGGGGAGTTATTAAGTAGAATAAATAATGATACTATAGTAATACAAAATGCGGTTTCTTCTTATGTAGCTTCAATAATAATGGAAAGTTTAACGATTATTGCGTTAATATGTGTGGTTATTTATCAAAGTCCTACTTTGGCATTTTATGGACTTATCGTATTACCTGTAGTTGTTTATCCACTATCAAGGTTAGCTAAGAAAATGAAAAAACTATCTCATAATAGTCAAGAAAAAGCATCTTTGCTTATGTCTATTTTAGGTGAAATATTTAATAATATTGAAATAATTATTGCTAATAATTCTCAAAAAACTAGAAGTGAAACTTATTCAAAAGAAAATAAAAGTTTGTTTGATATTAATATGAAAACTATAAAAACTAATGCCTTAGTTTCCCCTATTATGGAGATTATTGGTTCATTTGCAGCAGCATCAGTTATTTTTATGGGTGGTATGGAAGTAATAAATGGTAATATTACAGTTGGAGCATTCTTTTCTTTTATGACAGCTCTTTTTATGCTTTATACTCCTATTAAAAAACTATCTTCAGTGTATAATAATTTTCAATCAGCTATTGCAGCAAATGAAAGAATGAATAGTATATTTGAAATTAAAAATGATATTTTAGAAGGAGATACTACAATTACACAAACAATAAATAAAATTGAATTTAAAAATGTGTCATTAAAATATGATGATAAAATAGCATTAAAAAATATTAATTTATCTATTAAAAAAGGTGAAAAAATTGCATTAGTTGGAGATAGTGGAGGTGGTAAAAGTTCACTTGTAAATCTTCTTTTAAGATTTTATGATCCCTATGAAGGTGAAATATTATTTAATAATACAAATATAAATCAATTTACATTTCATAGTTTAAGAAAAAATATATCAATAGTTACTCAAAGAGTTTATATATTTAATGATACTATTGCATCAAATATAGCTTTTGGGGAAAAAGTAGATAATAAAAAAGTTAAAAAAGCATTAAAACAAGCTCATGCTTTAGATTTTGTTGAAAAATTAGATGATGGAATATATACAAAACTAGATGAGTTTGGCTCAAATTTAAGTGGTGGACAACGACAAAGAATAGCAATAGCTAGAGCATTGTATAAAGAACCTCAAATACTTATATTTGATGAAGCAACAAGTGCTTTAGATAATGAAAGTGAAGCAATTATTACAAAAGTTTTAGATGAAGTAAGTAGAGATAAAATTACTTTTGTTATAGCTCATAGACTAAGTACAATTAAAAATGCAAATAAAATTGCTGTCTTTAAAGATGGTAAAATTATATGTCAAGATAGTCAAGATAAATTACTTAGTAATTGTGATGAATATAAAAGATTATATAACTTATCAAGGTAAAATATGAAATATAAATTAAATAATAATAACTTTAAAGATTTTACAATAAATATAAAAGAATATTTTAGTAATTCTTTTAATTCTATACATAAAGCTAGAAATGAAATAAAAATAGTTGATTTTAAAAATAAAGAATTAGTGATAAAAGCTTTTAAAGTACCAAATATTATTAATAAAATTATATATACTTTTTTTAGAGATTCTAAGGCAAAAAAATCATATAAAAATAGTATTAAAATCATAAATTATGTACCAAATCCAATATCATATATAGAGTTTTATAAGTTTGGATTACTTAATGATAGTTATTTTGTAAGTGAAAACTTTAAATACGATTTTACAATAAGAGAGCCATTGTTAGATAAAAATTTTACGGATAAAGAAAAGATATTTAAACAGTTTGCTAAATTTACTTTTAAACTTCATGAAAATGATATATTACACCTTGATTATAGTCCAGGAAATATATTAATAAAAAAAGAAGGTAGTAATTATATATTTAAAATTGTTGATATAAATAGAATGCAATTTAAAGATTTATCATTAGAAGAAAGATTGAAAAATTTTGCAAAACTTTGGGCAAAAGATGAGGATTTGAAAATTATTATTAAAGAATATGCTAAAATAGCAAATAAAGATGAGCAAAAATGTATAAATATTGCATTTAAATATTCTCAAGCTCATAAAGACAAAAAAAATATAAAAAAAATATTAAAAGGCAAAAAAATTGTTGATTAAAAATATATCTATTGTAATAATTGCAAAAAATGCTCAAAAAACAATTAAAGAGACATTAGATAGTTTATTGAACTTTGAGGAGGTGATATTATATCTAAATAACTCAACAGATAATACAAAAAATATTGCACTATTGTATAATAATATTACAATTATAGAAGGTGATTTTTTAGGTTTTGGACCAACAAAAAATAAAGCAGCTACTTATGCAAAAAGTGATTGGATATTTTCTATTGATAGTGATGAAGTTTTAAATAAAAATTTAGTAAATGAATTGAATTTATTAAATCTTATTAATGTAAAAGAAGTTTACCAACTTAAAAGAGATAATTATTTTTTTAATAAAAAAGTTAAATATAGTGGTTGGGGTAAAGATATTTTAATAAGACTATATAATAAAAAGTATCATAAATTTAATAATAATAATGTCCATGAATTTATAGAGTTAAAAGATAAAAGTATAAAAATAAATTTAAAGAATAGTTTCAAACATAATGCAGTTGAAAATATAAATCAATTTTTACAAAAAGTTATAAAATATTCAGATTTAGCTGCAAAAGAGAAAAAAACATGTAGTTTTATCATAGTAATACTAAAATCTTTTTTTGCTTTTTTTAAAACATATTTTATCCAATTTGGTTTTTTAGATGGATGGAGAGGTTTTGTAATTGCTATATCAAATTTTAATGGTAAATTCTTTAGATATACAAAAAGGTATATAAATTGCAAAGTAAAGTAATCACACATATTAATTTTGCAAAAGGTTTTCGTGGTGGAGAGAGACAAACATTATTGCTAATCGAAGAGTTATCATCAAGAGGATATACCCAGACAATTTGTACTAGGGTAGATTCGCAACTTGCAAATAAACTAAAAGATATTAAAAATCTAAGTATTATAAAAATAAAAAAGCCTTATATTTTAAGTATCAGTAAAATAAAAAATTCTTCTATTATTCATGCTCATGAAACAAAAGGGGCCCAATTTGCTTTTTTTGCAAATAAAATATACAATATACCTTATATAATTACAAGAAGAGTTGATAATAAAATTAAAAATAATTTTTTCAATAAAAAAATATATGAAAACTCTTCTTATACTATAGCTTTATCAAAAGCAATAAAGCAAACAATATTAAATATAAGTAATAATGTAAATATAAAAATAATACCAAGTGCATATAGTAAACTACAAATTAATAATGAAGAAAGTCTAAAAATAAAACAAAAATTTAAAAATAAGTTTATAATTGGAAATATTGGAGAACTTGATAATAAACATAAAGGACAGTATTATTTAATCCAAGCTATGAAAAAGTTACAAAATACACATCCTAATATTCATCTTATTTTATTAGGACAAGGAATTGATGAACAAAATTATAAAGAACAATCAAAAGAACTAACAAATATAACTTTTGAAGGTTTTGTATCAAATGTTGGTGATTATATAAAATGTTTCGATCTATTTGTATTTCCATCTTTACACGAAGGATTGGGATCAATACTATTTGATATTATGCAAGCAAAAGTACCAATTATAGCTTCAAATACAGGTGGAATACCAGATATTATTCAAAATAATAAAAATGGATTATTGGTTCCTATTAAAGATAGTAATGCTTTATTTAATGCAATAATAAAATTATATGAAGATAAAGAATTAAGATATAAATTAGTAAATGAAGCTTTAAAAAATATTGATAATTATTCTTATGAACATATGACAGATAAATATGAGGAACTTTATAAAGAGGTAAATTTATGAAAAGGATAGCAATTATTTCTAGAAATTTTACTGGTGGTGGAATTGAAAAAGTAACTGAAGAATTAATTAACGGTTTTATTTCTAAAAATAATAGCGTAACATTGATTTTATTTAAAAATGATAATATATCAAATGTAAATAAAAAATGTAATATAGAGATATTGAGTAGTGATGGTAAAATTACAAAAATATCACAAATAAGACCATATTTATTTGCTAAAAAATTAAAAAAAATATTTATAGAAAATAATTTTGATTTAATATTATCTAATTTATCTGATTTTGAGGGGATGAAATCTATTTCTTTAACTAAGGTTGAAAAATTATATACAATAGTTCACAATACACAAAGTAAAAGAAGATTTAAAAGGCATCAAAAGAAAAATTTTTCAATATTAAAATACTTTAAAGAATATAGAATTAAAAAAAGTTTTAAAAATAAGAATTTAGTTTGTGTTTCAAATGGGGTAAAAGATGATTTATTAAATAATATTAAAGCTGAACCAAAAACAATTAAAACTATATATAATCCATTTAATAAAAAAGAAATATTAAAAAAATCATTATATAAAAATAAATGTATACCAAATGAAAAATATATAATACATGTAGGAAGGTTTGAAATAATTCATAAAAGACAAGATATTTTATTAAAAGCATACAAAAAGTCTAATATAAAAGCAAAACTTGTTCTTTTAGGTGATGGTGATGATAAAATAATATTAAAAAAATTGGTAAAGGAATTAAATATTGAAAAAAATGTAATATTTGTAGGATTTCAAGATAATCCATACAATTGGATTAAAAATGCAAGTTTATTTGTATTTTCTTCAGATTATGAAGGTTTTGGAAACGTATTGGTAGAGTCTTTGATTTTAAATACACCAGTAGTAAGTACAAATTGTAAAAGTGGTCCATCTGAGATTTTAACAGGAGAATTATCAAAATATTTAGTGCCTGTTGGAGATATTGATAAATTATCGCTTATGATCAAAAGTGCATTGTGTTATTATCCTGATATCAAAGATGAACATGTTGAAAATTTTATATCAGATAATATAATTAATAAATATTTAGAACTTATAAACTAATGATTATTTTTAAGTTCCCTTGGGATAGTTACTCTGATCAGCCACATATATTAAAAAGAAAAGATAAAAAATTATTACGAAAAAATAGTGGATTTTCTTTTTTTAAATTACTTTTTACAAATTTAATTTTATTTCCAGTTCTTTTTCTAAAGTATTTATTTAAAGATAAATCTTCAAGTAATATTATTAAAAATGAAGAGTTTTATTCTATGTGTGTAAATCTTGATAAAGGAAAAGATCAAGTAGAACTAATAGATGAACTTGGTGTAAAATCGCTTCAAATAAGAGTGTTTTTAAATGACATAAAAAATATAAACTCTTATGTACAATTTGCAAAAAGCTTTGGAGATGATAAAACTATAATTATAAATATAATTCAAAGTAGAGATCATATTCTAAATAGGGTACTATTAAAAAAAGATATTAAAATATTATTTGATGCTTTTAATGGTGTTTGTGATGAGTTTATAGTAGGTAATGCAATTAACCGTATTAAATGGGGATTTGTTACTGTTGATGAGTATTTAAAGTTTTATAAAAATATTCAAGATATAAGAGATGAAAACTATCCAGGTTATAAACTAATAGGTTCATCTATAATAGATTTTGAATACCATTTTACAATTAGAACATTATATAATAATTATAAAATAAAATATGATAAAATAGCATCATTATTATATGTAGATAGAAGAGGAAGTCCTCATTCGACACAAATGAGTATATTTGATTTTAAAAATAAAATTGAATTTTTGCATACAATTGTAAAAAATAGTTACAAATGTAAAACGGAAGATATTTATATAACTGAAGCAAATTGGCCACTAAGTAATACAGCACCATACGCACCTACGAGTGAAAAAGAGTGTGTAAGTGAAGATATATATACTAAATATATGCTTGAATATTATGATATTGCAAAGAAAACTTCTAAAGTAAAAAGAATTTATTGGCATCAATTAATAGCTCCTGGATATGGACTTGTTGATAATAGAGATGGAAAGATTAGAAAAACAAAAGCATTCTATGCCTTTAAAGAGATGATAAAAAATGAAAAATAAAAGAATATTGATAGAAATACCAACTTGGTTAGGTGATGCAGTAATGACAACACCAGCTGTGGAAAATATTATTCAAAAATATAAAAATTGTGAACTTATTATATTTGGTTCATTTGTTGCTACAAAATTATTTTTAAATCATCCAAATGTAAAAAAAATAATAATAGATAATAGTAAAAATAGTGGTAATAGATATATAAATTTATACAAATTAGCTTCTAGTGTAGGATATGTTGATATAGCATTATCTTTTAGAAAAAATTTTACAACTAAATTATTTTTATATTTTATAAAATCTAAAAATAAATTTATTTATAAAAGATACTCAAAAAAACAAATACATCAGGTAATAAGATACAATGATTTTATAAATAAAAGTTTAAATATAAATACAATAGCAAAAGATTTAAAAATATATATAAATAAAAATAATAAAGTAAACGGAGAAAAAAAACTTTTAGGTATAAATCCTGGTGCTACTTATGGTAGTGCTAAAAGATGGTATCCTAAAGAATTTGCAGCGATTGCAATAAGTCTAAAAGACAAGTATGACATAATAATTTTTGGTGGTCCTGCTGAAAAAGATATTGCAAAAGATATTGAAAAAGAATTAAAAATAAATAATATAAATAATTACAAAAATATAGCTGGCTCTACAACAATACCTGAACTTTTAGATAAAATTTCAAATCTTGATTTATTTATAACAGGAGATAGTGGACCTATGCATGTAGCAGCTGCTTTTAAAATACCAAGTATTTGTATATTTGGTCCTACAAAAGATACGGAAACATCTCAATGGAATAATCCAATATCAAAAATAGTAAAAAAAGATTATGAGTGTATGCCCTGTATGAAAAGAGAATGTCCATTAAAAGGTGAAAAAAATCATCAATGTATGAAAAATATAAAAGCAAATGATATAATAAAAGTAATAAAGGAACTAAATATATGAGTAAAGAGATTATAATAGAATATAAAAAACAAACTGCATTAACAGATTATTTTGAATCAAAAGTTCAATGTAAAAAATTTACAAAAGGTGGATTTTTAGAAAAACTAGGTTTTAAAAATATTATATACCCTGATGTTTATTTTCATACAGGTTCTTTAAATGCACACTCAAAGCTTATGATTGAAAATTCAAAATTTACAGTGATAAATTCTTCAATTTTAGCAGATGAACTTGTAAGAAATCAAAATATAAAAATGAAAAATTTAAGAGTTATACTACCTATAAATGATGTTGAAAAATTTAAGAAAAAAGAGGTAAAAATACCTTTTTACGAGCAATACAACATTGATGAAGATGATAAAATAATATATTTTAGCGCACAAAATTTTAAAAGAAATGGATTTGAACAATTTTGTGATATTATTACTAAAATAGAATCTACAAATTTTAGAGTATTTGCAACTTGTACTATAGATAAAGAGTTAGATTATGCTAAAAAAGTAGTAAAAAGCTTTAATCTTGAAGATAAAATCACATTTATAGAAGATGAGATTTATAATGTAGCAGATATATTTATACTACCAACTTTAAATGTGAATTTTTCAACAGCAGTAGTAAAAGCAGTTACAAATAAATGTGCAGTTTTTGTACCAACAAATAATAATTCAATTGAAATAGTTGATGTATTTGCGATTATGGATAGTCCTGATGATAGCAATACTGCATATAAAGTAGATATGCTTCTAAGAGTACCAGATGAATTGAAAAAAATTCAAAAAGAAAACTATAGTATTGGAAAAAAATTAAATACAACATATCAAAGAGCACTTTTAAATGAAATAATAGAAGAAGTAAAAGTATTAAAAGAAAAAAAGGATCTTAGAAGATGAATCTAATAAAACAACTATTTAAATACTACTTATATATGATAGTAGTATTTTTTATTGGGCGGTTAGCTTTATTTATTCTATATTATGATCAATTTAAAGATATCGGCAACTCTATGTATCTTACATTTTTATATGGTATTCGAATGGATACTATTATTGCAAGTACATTTTTACTTATACCGCTTATTGTATTATCTTTTACACCTGAAAAATTAAAATTTATAGCTTCAAAATTTTTAAAATATTATTTTTTAATAATATTCTCATTTATTATATATATTGAAAATGCAACTTTTCCATTTTTTGCTCAATATGATGTAAGACCAAATTATTTATTTGTAGAGTATTTAGTTTATCCTAAAGAAGTATTTTCTATGATATTTAGCGAATATAAATTAGAACTTAGTATTGCATTATTTATGATTGGTTCTTTTATTTATTTTTATCTAAAAAAGGTACAAGATCCATTTATAAAAGCATTTAAAACCTCATATTTAAAAAGGGTATTAATATTTTTACCTTTACTTATAATATTATTTATAGGTATTAGATCATCTCTTGGACATAGAGGTGCAAATGTAAGTGATGCTATGTATAGTAGTAATAGAATAATAAATGAAATATCAAAAAATTCTGTACATAGTATATTATATGCTATATATACAAATGCTAAGCATGGAAGTAAAAATATTGAAAAGATGTATGGAAAAATGTCAACTAAAGAGGCTGTAAAAAGAGTTCAAAATAGGTTAAAAATAAAACCTCTTGATGAAAAATTACCTTTTACTAGAATTGAGCCAAGTCATTTCAAAGTTAAAAGTCCTAAAAATTTAGTTATTTTTATCCAAGAGAGTTTAGGCTACCAATTTACAAAAGATAACAATGGAACAATAACTCCAAATATAAACAGACTAAAAAAATATGGAATAAATTTTAATGAATTATATTCAAATGGTACTAGAAGTGTTAGGGGAATAGCAGGAAGTATGGCAGGATTTTTATCTGTACCTGGAAAAGGTGTAATAAAAAGAAATAAATCTCAAACAGATTTTTTCACAATTGCCCAACTTCTTAAGCCTTATGGATATCATACATCATTTATTTATGGTGGTGAGAGTAGATTTGATAATATGAAAGGTTGGTTTTTGGGTAATGGCTTTGATCAAATAATTGACGAACCTAAATTTAAGAACCCATTATTTGTAGGTACTTGGGGTGTTAGTGATGAGGATATGGTAATAAAAGCAAATAAAACTTTTAAAGATCTATATAAAAATAATAAAAAATTTGCATCAGTTATGTTCTCAACATCAAATCATTCTCCATTTGATTTTCCACAAGATAAAATTAATTTAGTAGATGGAGTTGCTGTAAAAAGTGTTAAAAATGCAATAAAATATGCAGATTATTCAATAGGTAAATTTTTTGAATTAGCAAAAAAAGAAGATTATTATAAAGATACAGTATTTGTTGTAATTGCAGATCATAATGTAAGGGTTTATGGTAAAGATATGGTTCCAGTAAATATGTTTCATATTCCAGGATTTATTATCAGTGAAAATATAAGCTCTCAAAATTATACAAAATTATCTTCTCAAGCTGATGTATTAGCAACAGCTATTGATATTATGGGATTAAAAGATCCAAAATATCCAATCTTAGGACATAGTATATTTAGTGATAAAAAACAAAACTTAACATTGTTACAATTTAATACTACATATGCTTTAAGGGTAAATAATAAGGTATCAATTTTAAGACCAAATAAAAAAGCTGTTACATTTAAATACGAAAATAAACATCTTATAAAAATAAAAGATGATAAGGAATTAAATAAAGATGTTTTAGCATTTGTTATAGTATTAAATGATCTATATGAAAATAAAAAATATACAAACTATATTAAATAATTAGCACTCTTTTATAATAAGTGCTAATTATTTGTTAAATTTTAGCTATTTATAATAAACTTATGCTAAAATTCATTCTAATTTATGATATTTTATAAAAAAAGGAGAAAAGATGGCAAAACATGAATTTCAAACAGAAGTAGGGCAACTATTAAAATTAATGACACATTCATTATATTCAAATAAAGAGATCTTCATAAGAGAACTTGTATCAAATGCTAGTGATGCATTAGATAAACTTGAGTATTTAAAATTAACAGATGAAAAACTAAAAGGTTTTGAATCTACACCACAAATCAATATTAAACTTGATAAAGAAGATGGTAGTTTAACAATTGCTGATAATGGTATTGGTATGAATGAGCAAGACCTAATAAATTCTATTGGAACAATTGCTAAATCTGGTACAAAGTCATTTGTGGAAAGTTTAACAGGTGATGCAAAAAAAGATTCTAATCTTATAGGGCAATTTGGTGTTGGTTTTTATTCAGTATTTATGGTTGCAGATAAAGTTGATGTTATCTCTAAAAAAGCTGGAGAAGATACTGCATATAAATGGTCAAGTGATGGTACAGGTAGTTATGATTTAAATCCTTGTATTAAAGATGAAAATGGTACAGTTATTTATATTAAGCTAAAAGAAGATGCTATAGAAGAGTATACTTCAAAATCAAGAGTAGAAACAATTGTTAAAAAATACTCTAATCATATAGCTTATCCTATATATGCAAACTGGACAGAAGAAGTAACTGAAGAACTTAGTGAAGAAGAGAAAAAAGAAGGTAAAGAGCCTAAAGTTACTTTAGAGAAAAAAAGAGAACAAATAAATGAAGCAACAGCATTATGGAATCTTCCAAAATCTAAAATAAAAAAAGAAGAGTATATAGAATTTTATAAATCATTATCGCATGATAGTGATGAGCCTATGGCTTATGTACATACAAGAGCAGAAGGTGTTAATAACTATACAACTTTATTTTATATACCAAAAAAAGCACCAATGGATATGTATAGAGTAGATTACCAACCAGGTGTAAAATTATATGTTAAAAGAGTATTTATTACTGATGATGAAAAAGAACTTTTACCTACATATTTAAGATTTGTAAGAGGTATAATCGATAGTGATGATTTACCATTAAATGTTTCTAGAGAACTTTTACAAGAAAATAAAGTTATGGCAAATATAAAACAAGCATCAGTTAAAAAAATTTTAGGTGAGATTAAAAAGTTAAGTAAAGATGAAGAGAAATATACTCAATTTATTGCTGAATTTAATAGACCTTTAAAAGAAGGGATCTATCAAGACTTTGTAAATAAAGATGCACTTTTAGAACTTGTAAGATATAAATCTACAAATGATAAAGAAAAGATGACATCTTTACAAGAATATAAAGATAGAGCAGAATCTTCTCAAGAAGCTATATATTATATAATTGGTGATGATGAAAAAGTTCTTAGAAATTCTCCATTACTAGAATCTTATAAGAAAAACAATATTGAAGTTTTAATTCTTGATGATAAAGAGATAGATGAAGTAATAACACCTTCAATTGGTTCTTATAAAGATTGGCAACTAAAAGATATTACTTCTTGTGAAGCACCAGCTGTTGAGCAAAGTGAAGAAGAGAAAAAAGAAGTTGAAGAAAAATTTAAAGATATAGTTGAAAAAATTAAAAATGTTTTAGGTGAAGATGTAAAAGAAGTAAAAACAACTTCAAGACTTAGTGATAGCCCATCTTGTGTAGTAAAAGATCCAAACGATCCTATGGCACAAATGGCAGCAATGATGAAGTCTATGGGTCAAGAAGTACCAGAATCTGCTCCAATTTTAGAGATTAATCCTGATCATAATATTGTAAAATCGTTAAAAGATTGTAATGATGAAAAAATGATTGAAGATATCTCTTGGTTACTTTTAGATCAAGCTAAAATGGCTGAGGGTATGGATATAAAAGATACAGTTGCCTTTACAAAAAGATTAAATAACATTATGAGCAAAGCTCTATAAGAAAGAAGAAAATTATGAAAAAATTAATATTAACATCAGTAGTAGTTGCAGGATTATTTACTGCATGTGGAAATAAAACAGAAGAAACAAATCATGAAGCAGCAAAAACTGAAGTAAAACATGAAGTTGCTAAAGTACAATCAACACATGAAACAAAAATGCAAGAGCATAAAGAAGTAGTAAAAACTCAAGCTAAAGAAGTTATAGCAAAAGTTGAAACTAAAAAAGAAGAAGTTAAAAAAGTTGTAGAAAATGTTGAAACTAAAGTAGCTGAACATAAAACAGAAGCTAAAGAAGCAATGACTAAAGTACAAACAAAAGTAAATGCAGTAAAAGAAGAACTTTCAGGTAAAAAATTATTTGCTACTTGTGCTGGATGTCATGGATTAAATGGAGAGAAAAAAGCTTTAGGTCAAAGTGCTGTTATTCAAGGTTGGGATGTAGCAAAGGTTGAAAAAGCTTTACATGGATATAAAGATGGAACTTATGGAGGTACTATGAAAGGTGTTATGAAGGGTCAAGTTTCAAAATTAGATGATGCAAAAATTACAGCTATAGCAAAATATTTATCATCATTATAATATGAAAAAAATATCAATAGAAAAACCACAAGAGTATTTAGATCTAATCGCTCTTAATAAAGATAAATATCTTTACAATGACCATCCTAGTGATGGTATTGATCTATTTTGTGATGATAAAATAGAACAAATAGGTTGGCATGCTTGTACTTTTGATTTTTTACAATACAGAGATCTTGCTTCTTTTATGGAAGAAAACTGTGAAGGTGAATTAGTATTTAATGATCATCCAATGGGATTTAATGCTTATGCTATAATAGATGATCCAGTAAAAACAGCAAAACAGTTAAAAGAGTTTTGTATAAAAAGAATTAAAGAGGAAAATATTCCAGCAGATGAGCTAGATGAAGATCAGCTAGAAGCTATGGAGTTTTTTGGAATAAAAGTTTAGCTATTATTTTCATCCAAAAGTGCTAATTTTGCTTTCATAAGATTAGCATCTCTTGATATAGAAGCATCTGCAGCACTCATTTGAGGACTAGCTGTAGATGCTTTTTTTATCTCATCAAGTTTTGCCATTGCCTGTTTAGGATCACTAGGCATTGATGTATCTAATTTTACATAACCACCATTTACATAAGCTTTCCCATCTGGACCTATTTGATAAGTATAATTTATTGCAGAGCTTGTTGTTGCTAATGATGAGTGTAGTTGCTCATGTGATCTTACTTTTGAATCCATAGCTTTAAATTTATCTAAAACTCTTTCATAATCATTTTTATCTAAGTTTGTGCTAGACTTTTCAATAAAGTCTTTATAATCTTTTTCTTGATTTTTACCACTTATTTCATCTTTTGTTATATTTGCAAGTTGAGATTGTTTATCATGAAGTTTAATTAATATTTGATTTTTACTAATACTTGCAGTTCCAAGTTTAATCTCCATGATAATCTCCTTTTAATTAATTTATAACTTTATTACTACTACTTTATAACAGAAGCTCTAAAATGTTAATTAAATAACAAGATTACATAAGATACAATTCAAAATAAGAATAAACATTAGGGATTAATTTGGAAAGTATTATACAAGATTGGGGATATTTAGCATTAGCAATGTATAGTTTTGGTGGTGGTATGTTAGGACTTGCAGTTGCTTCTGTTTTTGCATTTACTGGTGAGTTAAATATATATTATGTGATATTAGTTGCATTTATAAGTAACTTTGTAGGAGATCAGTTTTTATTCTTAATTGCTAGAAACAATAAAGAGCAAGCAAAAAATATGATGAAGAAACATCAAAGTAAAATACAAGTAGCTCATAATATGATGGATAAATATGGTTGGTTAACTATTATATTTCAAAAATATATTTATGGTATAAAAACATTAATACCTTTAATAATAGGTATAACAGAATATGATAAAAGTAAATTTTTGATTTTTAATTTTATAGCATCAGCTATTTGGGCAGTAGTAGTAGGATCTATTGCATATTTTATGGGACAAATATTTTTAGATTCTTTAAATGAATATAAAAATTATGCATTAGTAATATTAATTATTATTATTTTATTTGTAACATATAAATTAAACAAAATATAAGTAGAGTTATTATAATATAATCTATATAATAAAATATCTTGTAATTAATATTACATTTATAATACATACTAAAGGGTTGTAATGCTTAAGCTAATCTCTTCTAAAATTAGATACAAAGTTATGGTATCTATGTTTCTACTAATGACTATTAACTCAATTATAAGTGTGATACTTGTATATAAAAATGTTTCCGATAGTAGTAGTGAAATAACCAAAAAAAATTTAGATATGTTAAATACTGCTATCTCCCAAAGTCTTAGAAATGCAATGAATACAGGATCAGCTGACATAATAAAAAAGGCAGAAAATGATGCACGGAATATAAAAGGTGTATTAGATTTAAAAGTTGAACAAAATAAAAAGTTAATAGAACTTTTTGCTACAAATAAAAATTTTACAAATGATAAAAATATATTAAAATCAATGTTTGATAAAAAAGAGCAATTTATAGAATCAACTGCTAATGGTACTCATACTATGAGAATCATAAAACCTATGGTTGCTACAAATGAATGTATCGCTTGTCATACAAATCAAAATATTGGAGATGTAATAGGTGTAGTTGATTTAACATTCTCTATGGAAGAATCTGATAATGATCTATATGGTATTTTAAAAAATAATATTGTAATTGCTACAATATTAGGTTGGATTACAATTATGATTATATTCTTTTTAATTAGATATATAAGTAAGCCAATAGAGGATTTAAAAGATTCAATTGATGATTTATCAAATCCATCAAATAATGCTACAAACCTAGATATTAAGTTAAGTGATGAAATAGGTGAAGTTGCAATTTCATTTAATAAATATTTAGATCATATTAAAAAAGCAATGGATGAAGATAAAGTTGTTGTAAAAGAGGCAAATGAAGTAATACAAATGGTAAAAACTGGTTTCTTTACATATAAAATTCAATCATCAAGTTCAAATGAAATTACAAATGAATTAAAAAATAGTATAAATAATATGATTGATGAATTAGAACATAAATTAGATATTATTAATAATGCATTAGGTGAATATGGAACAGGTAACTTTAAACACACTATAAAAAATTCAAACTCTTCTGGAGTTATTGGTTCTATGATAAAAGCTTCAGATGCACTTGGAAATAACTCTTCTGAATTATTATCTATAATTTTTATAGCAGGTGAAGAGCTTAATAAAACAATAGAGATTTTATCAAATGCATCATCAAGCTTATCAAAAAATACACAAGAACAAGCAAATTCTTTAGAAAAAACAGTAACAGCAATTGATGATATATCTAAAAATATAAATGTAAGTGTAAATAATACAAATACAATGTCAAGCTTAGCAGATGAAGTAAATAACTCAGCACAAGAGGGTAAAATATTAGCTAACAAAACAGCAATTTCAATGGATGAAATAAATACACAAGTAAAAGCAATTAATGAAGCAATTACAGTTATTGACCAAATTGCATTCCAAACAAATATTTTATCACTTAATGCTGCAGTAGAAGCTGCAACTGCAGGTGAAGCTGGAAAAGGATTTGCAGTAGTTGCTCAAGAAGTAAGAAATCTTGCAACAAGATCAGCTCAAGCTGCAAATGAAATTAAAAATTTAGTAGAAGAAGCAACATCTAAAACAAATGAAGGTAAAGATATATCAACTCAGATGATTGATGGATATGAAGTATTAACATCTAAAATTGAAAAAACAAAAGAGATGACACAAGAGATACTTGAAGCAAGTATATCTCAATCAAAAAGTATTGCACTTATTAATGATTCTGTAAATATTATTGATAAAAGTATCCATGAAAGTGCTAATGAAGCAAAAAATATTGATCAACTTTCAGATAAAGTAAATGATCTATCAAAAGAGTTGTTAGGTGTATCTGAACATGTTACATATAGGGAAGAAACAAGATCTCAAGTAAATAATATACATAGAACTTATCTATTAAATAGATTACAATTAGGGCATATAAAATTTAAAGATACAAACTTTAAAAAGCTTGATAGAAATACTAAATTCTCTGTAGTTGATCATAAATCATGTGCATTAGGAAAATGGATATTAAAAAGTGAACAAGATAATGAAGAGTACACAAAAACAGCAAACTGGGAAGAGTTAAAAGTTCATCATTACAATGTTCATAATGGTGTTCAACAATATATTGAGCTTGATGCGAATAAAGAAAAATCAAGTGTTTTAATACCGCAATCTTTAATAATAGAAAAATCAATTAATAAAGTATTTGAATCATTAAATAATGTAAAAAAAGATTCATAGATAATCTACTTCAATATTGTGTAGAAATTACTCAATATTGGATTCTACAATAAATTTACCACTTGTATAGGTGAGTAGATTTTACACATCTACTCATAAAGTAAAACTAAAAAATCATCTTAAATAATAAAATAAGTACATATTAGATAATATTAATATTGAAATTAAAATTTATTAAAGGACTTTTATGGGTTTATTAGAAGCTTACAAAGCACACACAGAAGAAAGAGCAAAGCTTGGTGTTCCACCATTAGCTTTAACAGCAGATCAAGTTGCGCAACTTGTTGAATTATTAAAAGCATCTCCTATAGTTGAGCAAGACTATGTAATGGATATGTTTGTAAACAAAATTCCAGCTGGTGTTGATGATGCAGCATATGTAAAAGCAGCATTTTTAAATGATATTGTACAGGGTAATGTTAAATGTGATGCAATAGATCCAATTAAAGCAACAGAGATTTTAGGACTTATGCTTGGTGGATTTAATGTAACTCCATTAGTTGAAGCATTAAAACTAGACGGTGAAGTTGCATCAAGTGCAGCAGAACAACTTAAAAATACTATATTAGTATATGATGCATTTAATGATGTTAAAACATTAATGGATCAAGGTAATGAAAAAGCAAAAGAGGTTGTAAAATCTTGGGCTGAAGCTGAATGGTTCTTCAATAAACCAGAATTAGATAAAGAGATTACTGTAACTGTTTATAAAGTTCCAGGTGAAACAAATACTGATGACTTATCGCCAGCTAGTGAAGCGTTTACAAGAGCAGATATTCCATTACATGCGAATTCATTTTTACAATCAAGAATGGACAATCCTTTAGATACAATGAAAGAATTAAAGAAAAAGGGTCATCCTTTAGCTTATGTTGGTGATGTTGTAGGTACAGGATCTAGTAGAAAATCAGGAATAAATTCAGTTCAATGGCATATGGGTAGAGATATTCCTGGTATTCCAAATAAAAGAACAGGTGGTGTTGTAATTGGTGATATTATTGCACCAATCTTCTTTAATACTGCAGAAGACTCTGGATGTTTACCAATTATTGCTCCTACAAAAGAGTTAAATACTGGTGATGTTATTACTATTAAACCATTTGAAGGTGTAATAGAAAAAGAAGGTAAAGTAGTAAGTGAGTTTGAGATCACTCCAAATACACTTCCAGATGAGATGAGAGCAGGTGGAAGAATTCCTCTTATTATTGGTAAAGGTTTAACTGCAAAAGCAAGAGAAGCACTTGGTATGGATGCTGGAAGTATATTTATGACTCCTGCACAACCAGAAGATGATGGATCTGGATTTACTTTAGCTCAAAAAATGGTTGGTAAAGCTTGTGGTATGGATGGTGTTAAACCAGGTGTTTACTGTGAACCGATCGCAACAACAGTTGGATCTCAAGATACAACAGGACCAATGACAAGGGATGAAGTTAAAGAATTAGCAGCTCTAAGTTTTGGTGCAGATATGGTTATGCAATCGTTCTGTCATACTGCTGCTTATCCAAAACCAGCTGATATTGAATTACAACATACTTTACCAGAATTCTGGACAAGTAGAAAAGGGTTTATATTAAGACCAGGTGATGGTGTTATTCACTCATGGTTAAATAGACTTTGTTTACCTGATACTGTAGGTACTGGCGGAGATTCTCATACTAGATTCCCTATAGGTATCTCATTTCCTGCTGGATCTGGACTTGTTGCATTTGCTGCAGTTACAGGTATGATGCCACTTACTATGCCAGAATCAGTTCTAGTAAGATTTAAAGGTTCTATGCAACCTGGTATTACGTTAAGAGATATGGTAAATGCTATTCCTCATCAAGCAATTAAAGATGGTTTATTAACAGTTGAAAAAGCTGGTAAGAAAAATATCTTTGCTGGTAGAGTTTTAGAGATTGAAGGTTTAGAAGATCTTAAATGTGAGCAAGCATTTGAACTTTCTGATGCATCTGCTGAAAGATCTGCAGCTGCTTGTACAGTTAAACTTAACAAAGAACCAATCATTGAGTACTTAGAGTCAAATATTGTTCTAATTGAAGAGTTAATTGCTCAAGGTTATGAAGATAAAGCAACTTTACAAAGAAGAGCTGACAAAATGAAAGCTTGGATTGCAAACCCAGAATTATTAGAAGCTGATAAAGATGCACAATATGCTGCTGTAATTGAGATCGATATGGATGAAATTACTGAACCAATTTTAGCTTGTCCAAACGATCCAGATGATGTTAAAACATTAACAGAGATTGCTGATGCTGGATTAAGAATGGATATTGATGAAGTATTCGTTGGTTCTTGTATGACAAATATTGGATTATTTAGAGCTGCTGGTGAGATCTTAAGAGGTGAGGGTGCTGTTGCAAACAAACTATGGATCTGTCCTCCAACTAAGATGGATGAAAAAACTCTTCAAGAAGAGGGTTACTATTCTGTATTTGGTATGGCAGGAGCTAGAACAGAGATTCCAGGTTGTTCTTTATGTATGGGTAACCAAGCTGCTGTTGCACAAAATGCATGGGTATTTAGTACATCAACAAGAAACTTTGATAATAGACTAGGAAAAGGTTCTCAAGTATACCTTGGATCTGCTGAGTTAGCTGCAGTTGTTGCACTAAAAGGTAAACTTCCAACAAAAGAAGAGTACTTAGAGATTGTATCAAATAAAATCAAACCTGAAATGACAGATGAGATTTATAAATATCTTAACTTTAATAAAGTTTCTAAAGATGAATTAGAAGCTATGATAAAATAGAGATATTTTATCATAAATAAAAAAGCCCAATCAATTTGATTGGGCTTTTTTAATACTTAGATTTAGTATATATTTTTTTATATAACTATTTTTCTTATTTAGTAATTAATGGTAATTCAATAAAGAATTTAGCACCTGTATTAGTATTTTTAACATATAGTTTACCATGAAGACTTTCTTGAATTATTTTATAACTCATATGTAATCCAAGACCAGTACCTTTACTTTTATGTTTAGTTGTAAAGTAAGGATCAAATATTTTATCTATTATACTATTAGGTACTCCTCCTGCATTATCTTCGATACTTATTATTACTTTATCTTTTTGTTCTTCTAGTTTTATAACAATTTGAGCATTATCAATCTCTTTTTCTAAAAGAATATCTTTGGCATTGTTGATTATATTTATAATAACTTGTGGTAGTTCACCGCTTATTAGTTTTACAATTATTTTTTTATTAAAATCTATATCACTTTTTAATTCTACATGATGATTTGTAAGACTTGATTTTATAATTGTAAAAGCAGTTTTTATCTCATCTTGAAGTATTAAATTTTTATATATTTTTTCCTCTTTTATAAAGTTTGAGAAAATATCAATTGTTTCAGATAGATAAGTTGTATTTTGAACTATCTTATTCATATTATCTTCTAAAGTTTCATGTTTAAATATACCCATACTTTGTTTAACTTGTATCCCTGAAGCAATAGTAGATACAACACTAAGAGGTTGTCTCCATTGATGAGCAATATTTCCTATCATCTCACCCATTTGTGCCATTTTAGCACTTTCATATATTTGTTTATCTTTTTGGGAAGCCTTATTAATCTCCTCTTTTATATATTTCGTTGTATGTTCTATCCCTTTATTTAAGGATATTGCTAGTTTGTCAATTTCATCATCTCCATCAACTTTTAATTTTGTAAATGAGCTATTTTCATTATTAATAAAACTAAAAAAGTTTAATAATCCAATTTTTAGATTATCTAATTTTTTTAGTATCCCTTTTACAATTTTATTAACAGCTATCATAGTAATTAAAATAATTAAAAATATTAATATAAGTTTATTATAAAAAGATGTTGTTAGATTATTTAATATCTCTTCTTTTTTATTTTTTAGATTATTAAATATATAATCTTCTAATATAATAATTTTATCTATTCTTCTTGTAGCATAATCAATCCATTGAGCGGGATCAATACCAATAATATAGTTAGATAATGTTTCTAAAGCATTAAGTGCTTTAATATCACTTATTTTTATTTTAGAATCGATATTTTTTATATTTAAAATTTCATTACTCTCCACATTTATTTTATTCATAGCATATGCATATTCTTTAAAAGTCTCTTTTATGCTATTTAAAAGTTTAAGTTCCTCTTTTGATGTATTTAGTTTTTTGTATTCTCTTATATTTAAAAGAAGTTCATTATATTTATTATAAAATGTATTTTTATATTTTGGATCACCTCTTAACAGATAATTTTTAAAGTTATGAATTAGTCCACCATATCCAGATAATGATTTAATATTTGAAATAATTGTTTTTTTATAAATATTTTGTGATAACATATCTTCCATATATTTAAATTTTTTAAGATCTTGATCATTTTTATCCATAACTTTATCAAATATAAATTTTGTATTATCTGATGATAATAAATAAAATGAATGTATCTCTGATTCATATTGATTTTGAAGGGCTTTTATTTTTATAAAAGATTCATTAGAAAATTTTTCTTTAGCAAATATATGTGCGCCTAAGGCTCTTTCTTGTCCTGAAAACTCTTTTGCTTTGATTAAATATATTAAAGATAAGGAATCAATTGATAGTTGATTATTATCTGTGATTGTTGGAAGTTTTGAGATATATGTTAATAACTTATTGATAGTTTTTGTATAAAATTTAAAAATATCTTTTTCTTTATTTTGTAAATTTATAGTTTTATTTCTAAATTCATCTAACTTGGATTGTTTAATTATAAGGTTATTAATATCATTATATTTGGATAACTTATGTAAAGAATCATCTGTTTTCTTTATCTCTTTTGAAAACTCTTCTTTTATATTTTTATTTTTACCAATATATGCTGAACTTAGACCTCTTTCCTTTTGTAAATTTGAGATAAGTTGGTTTACTTGCATACTTTTATCTAAATACACCTCAAATGTATTTATTTTTTTTATTTTTATTAATTGTTCTTGTGCAACAGAATAAGATAAATATAAAATAGATAGAATTGGTATGATAGATACTAAATATAATTTAAATTTAATGGACATGTTTTTCAAGTCATTCCTTTTGCTTGTAATAGTTACATTCTTGTTACTATAGTATATATAAATAAACTTTTATCTATACTTATAAAACTTTTAGCTATTATTCAAATATATTAATATAAGGATAATTAAATATGAAAAAGAATTTAAATAAAAAAGCATTTACACTTATGGAGATTATGATTGTAATTATTATTTTAAGTTTACTTGCTACTTTTGTATTGCCAAACTTAACAAAAAAAGGTGAAGATGCAAAGAAAAGTATAGTTTGTATTCAAATGCAAAATATATCTCAAGCTTTAAAAATGTACAAAATAAAAAATTCAACATATCCTAAAACATCAGAAGGTCTAAAAGTACTTGATTTTGAAGAAGGAAAAATACCAAAAGATTCATGGAAACAAGATTTTATTTATACTTTAGTAAATAAAGATAAATTTGATATTATCTCATTTGGTGCAGATAAAAAAGAGGGTGGAGGAGATGATATATACTACTCAAAATGTTCAAATCAAAACTAAATAAAAAAGCATTTACTCTAATGGAGATTATGCTAGTTGTAGCAATAATCTCTTTAGCATATTATTTTACTATTGATAATTTTAAATTTAAAGCAATTAGTAAAGAGTCGTTTGTAAATATTCATAATTTAAAATCATATTTACTTAAGTATAATAAAGATGTGAAGATTATTTGTGTAAATGATGGTAAAAAATGTTTTATAAAAGATAGCAATACTACTATAGGAGAAATTGATAATCTATTTAAAACTAAACCTATAGTGTATGAGTATAATAAAGATCTAAAAGAGATCATTTTTAAAGATTTAGAATTAGAACAACTTGATAGATATGAAGTTTGTTTTGAATATAGTATAAATAAATATAAAAAAAGTGATGATATGATAGTTGAAATTGATAACAAAGTATATATTTTTAATTCAATATATAAAACACCAATAAAATTGGACAGTTTATCTGAAGTATATGATTATTTTGAGGATTCAAAACAGGAGCTAAAAGATGCTATTTAAATATACAGGTTATACAAAAGATGGTAAAAAAGTTAGCTCCTCAATAGAAGCTTTAAATATCCAAATAGCAAAATCTCAACTAAAACATAATAATATTGTTGTTACAAAAATTAGTGAAAATAATTTTACATTTTTTAATAAAATATTTAAAAAAACTAAAAAAAATATATCACCACTTGTTTTATCTACAATATCTAGAGATCTATCTATGTATTTAAATTCTGGGATTTCACTTTTAAATTCAATAAAACTAATATCACAAAGATATCAAGATGATAGAGTTTTAAATCCATTTTTTCAATCACTTATATCATATTTAGATGAAGGTAAAAATTTTTATACATCTTTGGAGAAACAAGATAGTATAAATATTCCTGCATTTTATTTACAAAGTATAAAAATAAGTGAAGATGGTGGTATTTTAAAAACAGTACTGATGGAACTTAGTGATTATTTAAAAGAACAATATCGACTAAAAAAACAAATTACACAGTCTATGACATATCCAATATTTATTATTGTTGTAGCTTTTGCAATGTTAACATTTATGTTAACATTCATAGTTCCCAAAATTACTGCAATATTTGAACAAAATGGGCAAGAATTACCAGAAATAACAATATTTATTATAAATTTAGGAGATTTTGTAGCAGAGTATATACAAGTTATATTAGTATTATTTGTTGTATTTACTTTATTATTCTCTTTAGCTATGAAAAAAATACCAAGTTTTAAATATAAAGTTGATTATATACTTTTAAAAATCCCATTTTTAGGTTCTATTATACAAATAGATCAATTAGCAAGATTTGCTTATATGAACTCTATTTTAATAAAATCTGGAGTACCAGTTGTGCAATCTTTTCAAATGGGTGCAGGTATTTTAAATAATAGTGTATTAAAAAATCTATTTAATACAGCATCAAAAAAAGTAGTAGAGGGTG
>Ga0256837_1000132_pt1 | contig 68239 bp, 73 predicted proteins | sample 4562384metaG_FD_185976 | JGI IMG/M metagenome (GOLD analysis project Ga0256837, IMG submission 185976) | Hydrothermal vent microbial communities from Guaymas Basin, Mexico - 4561-384 | ecosystem: Environmental > Aquatic > Marine > Hydrothermal vents | place: Mexico: Guaymas Basin | collected... | reverse complement strand
GCGTATTATAGACAAAAATCTCCCCCTTGTCAAGGGTTTTTTCGAAAATTATGCAAATTATTTTGTTTTTTTTTGTTTTGCATACTTTGCTTACATTATATGGGGTTTGTGGGGATTTTTTGCTTCCATACTTTTTTTGATACTTCTATTTTAATAAATTGATACTTATATGTAATAGTTCATATAAATATTTGATGGGTAGTTATTTGAATTGGTGAGAGAAATACTTGAAAGAAAAAAGTAGGAGTGACGATAAGTTATATTCAGTTACTGTTGTAGCGTTATGTGTTTCTTTGTTGGTACAATTTTGGGTACAATCGTAGAAATAAGATTAGGATGTTTTATATGAATAAGTTTTCTTCTAAAGCATTTATTGGTTTTATTTCAGATTTAAATATGTATATTGAGTTATCTTGTAAAGAGATTAATTCAATTTTGTCCAGAATATTTGGATAAATTTACAGAGAACAATAATAACAAATGTCAGTAGATAACGGGCGTTTTTTACTGACAATTCCACTGACACTTTAGCACCTACGGGTGCCAAAAAAAACTTACTTTTTTCTTCTTGATATTTTAGCACCCATCGGTGCCAAATTCTCTAATTTTTTAGATATGTTATAATCAAAAAAATCAAAGAATACAAAAAAAAGATAACAAATGAAAAAAGAAACATTTACTTTTGGAGAAAATAAGACTTTTTTTGGACTTACTGTATATCGTCATGGCGTAAAGCGTAGTGATATAGCCAAACTACCATTTTATGAGTTCTGGAGTGATTCAGCAATGGGATCTACAGAAGCAATGATAGATAATGAGAGTTATGTATATTTGCATGATTGGGAGCGATTTTGCTACTCGTTTATTCTGCACGGAAAGCATAGATTTCAATAGTCATATATCAAGATAAAATGATGAGTGATGAAGAGTTTTTAAGATCCATTGAAGAGCTTTTGGATCTGGGGAGTGGTGCAACAGATAAAGAGATAGAACAAAATGCTTTTAAATTTATTAAATCACAAGAGGATCATTTGCCAGATAAGTTCTTATTCTATAGAGATACAGGAAAGCGTGCTATTTTTATTATTGGTAAATCTGGATTAGCTAAAACTGGAATTTCTTTGAATATTTCCAAGAATGAAAAAATAGATATTATTGATCCTGATGATATAAAAAAGATTTGTCCTCTTTACAGCGGACAAAATTCACACCTGTTTCAAAAGGCTTCATTAGAAACCATTTCAATTCTTATGAATAATATCTTCAAAGAGAAGTTATCTTTTATTTTTAACGATAATTTACAGAATCAAAAAAAATATCTAAATGAAGCTGTCAAATTTGGTTATAGAATTGAGATTATTTTTTTGCATACGGGTAAAAATATTGATGATCAATATATAAGTTTAATAAAATCAACTGAAAAAATATTAAATGATTATGATATTATTTTCTTTAAATATATTGATTTACCTGATCATGTCATTTTAAAAAATCAGGAAGCAAAAGAAAAATTGGTTAGTTTGTCCAAAATATTTGGATAAATTGACGGAGAAAAAGTAAAGTTGTGTAAAAAAAATGGATTATGAAAAAATAAAAATAAGTGATCAGGAAAAATATTTAGCTTTTACCCCGCTTGAACTCCTTGAAATTAAAACAATGACTGATGAAATCATGGCATCTTCCGAGATTGAGGGCAAGAAACTGAACAGGATAGAAGTTGAAAATAGTGTAATGAGAAAAATTCTATTCCGATCAAAAAGACAGAAAGGTTTGTATGATGAAAAATGATGAATGGTTATAATTCTAAGGAGTCTGAGGTGGTGGCTGCGTAGCCATCTGACACAAAATTTCAGGAGAAATTGTAGAGTGTCAGATCAAGTATTGGCTAGTACAGGTTAGGAAGAAAAGTTTTTAGATATGTTGTCATTGGATTAACTACTGCATATGTTATTTTATTAATGTTGGATAAAACCCTAAAGTTTTTAGGATTTTAATGGAAGCATAAGAGTATTAGAAATTTTTATCTTTTAAACCGTTCATAGTCTCTACATGCAGGAGTATAACCGCCATTGCAGGCTTTACCTAAATATTTTAAAGCCTTTTTATATTTATGTTGATCCATGTATATATCTCCAAGTTCTTTGCAGGCATTTAATTTTTTATTTGAACAATTTTGTTTTATTAGTGAAAAATATTTATCATAGTAAATTTCTTCTTTTATTTTGTCTTGCTTCATCCCTTTTCCTTCTCTATATAAACTAGAAAGAGCATAGCACCCCTCTGCCACTTTGTCATAACATGCAAGTTCATATAGTTTTTTAGCAATTGTGTAGTTTTTTTTAGAAAATGTTTCAGTGGAATAAATATATCCCAAATCAACACATCTCTTGCTAATTTTATTTACTAAACAGTCTTTTTTTGCCAAAATATATTTATTTTGAATTTCTTTTTTTGTAAACTTTGTATCTTTTTCAAAGAAGTTACCAGCTTTTTCCCTATATTTTTTTGCTTTTTTAAGATTCTTTTTAACTATAACTCCATCTTCATAAATTAGAGATAACATTGAACATGACATTTTATATCCTGCATTACATGCTTTGTTATAGAAATAAATACTTTTTTGGGGATTAACTTCAGTACCTGTGCCAGTTTGATATGCTGATGCTAATTTATCACAACTTTCCATAATGTTATTGTCGCAATAATATTTATGTTTTTTAAATTCTTCTATTTCATAAATATTTTCGGCATAAACAAAAATTGACATTATTAAAATCAACATAATAGAATTTGTAATCTGTTTCATTATTTTCCTCGACCTCTTTGAATTTCCATAATTTCTGCAATAGGATCTTTTTTTCTGTATCTTTCTGTATCTTGTAATTTATTTTCCAATTGTTTCACTTTGATTAGTAGCTTTAATGAATTTTTCATCTGTTTACTTATTTTACCTGTACTGATAGAATTACGTATAGAGCCTTCACTGACACCTAAAATTTCAGATAGTTCTTTATTATTTAAATTAAAATTCTTTTTAACAAATTTTAAAAGATTTTTTTCTTTATTTTCATTATATAGAATCCAATTGAGAATATCTTCATCAGTTAGTTCAAAATTATTAGGTAGCAGATATAAAATTTCTTCTGCAAAATTTTCAAAAACTTCATCATCCAATTTAATATCTAAATCAATATAATCTAAAAGGTATTCATTTTCATAGGTATGTGGTATATTCATTAAAATGTATTTTGCCAAATCCATTCTTTCTTTTTTTGTTGAGCTTATTCCCCAGTTGAATTCTTTATCTATTTTTTTATCATTCCAAAAAAGTAAATTTTTGTAATTAAACAGATCTTTTTTGCCTTTTAACATTATTTTTCCCTTTTTACTTGACATTTACAAATTATTACATTAAAATCATATTTGTAATAATTTATTACACTATGTAATTTATTATTAGACCTTGTATTCATATTTATGATTATATCATAAATTATGCCCTCTCCATTTTACCCCGTTGGGGAGGGTACTGTTAAATCGGGGTAAAAATTTAAAAATCAATAAAAAGGGGTTAAATATGGATGCACAATTACTACTACATGGCTTAGTTTGGGAAGTTAGACCAAATAAATATGTCTCTAAAAAAAATGGAAAAGATGAAACCATACATATGCTTGAGGTAACGGTTGAACAAGTTGTTAGAGATGGTCAATATCGTAAAAAATCTGTTGAAAAAATCAATTATAAAATTGATGATTTAGAAAAAGAGCAAGTTGATATGCTACTTACAAGTATTGATAAGTACATATATATTGCAATGGAATTTAGATCCTGGCAAAAAAATGGTGTACCTCAAAGTGCTGTAATGCCTACTTCAAATTTTACAGTTTTTGACAAAAATCCATTAGAGCAGATCAAATCAGAAACCAAAAAATCCGCAGCATAGAGGTATCCCCTCTTTGCTCATATATTCGAATTGAACCAGTAGGGGTGCTGGTTGAGTTCGCATATGCGGCTCTAAAATCTCAAAACAAAGGACGAAAAATGAAAAAGTTTTTCTCGACGGTAAAGGCTAAAGTCTTAGGTGCTATTGGGTTTGCCACGGTAGCTACAACAGGTGCAAACGCAGCGATTCTCACAGCCGACCAGCAAAATCAACTGGTAACTTCACTGTCAGGAGCTTATGCCGAGTATATGGGTCTTTTGATCGCAGTTGTCACGGTCTCAGCGGCATTCTACTTGATCGCAGGTTTTGCTAAGCGTCTCGGCAGAGGTCGTGTATAGGCATTAGGTAAGGGCTTTTGTGCCCTTAAAATAAAGGAACGATCATGAAACGTTCATTACTGTTCATGTGTTTTCTTACTGTTTTCGTCCATGCTGAGATAGTTACAGTAGATGTAACCAATAGTTTGATCACTGGTCTAAGTCACGCATTTGGTACATATATGCTCTTGGTCAGCATCATTCTTGGCAGATCTTCAAGCATCTCGCCAAGTAGCATAGTTGTGACTACAAAGTATGACGGAAACAAAGTCAAAAAACACGGAAAAAATAGAGTGATTATCTGATCACTCTACATTAAAAAAGGATAAAAAAATGGAAATATACATTCAGGATATCGGTTTCTATTTCTTTGCTCTTTCTACTTTCGCGGTTTCTGTTCGTATTGCTCATTTGTTGAAAAGTACGGTAGAAAGGTTTGTGAAGTGAAAAAACTTATCTTAATTCTCATCCTTTCTACTATCTCTAATGCAGATATCTTATATGTCAAAAAAAAGCGATGTATATTAGACAATTATTACTTCGCAAATAATCGATTCCACTATACCTATTCGTCTACCGGCAATGAAGCATCGACAAAAACTTTCAAGTCCTCTGATCTTCGATATGGCTATGAATTTGTAAATGATCAATGTAAAAAGAAAGAACCTTTTGCATCACTATACATGTCATATCACGATTATAAATTAATGATGGCATTATCCGGTTTGCTAATCGGTTTCTCCATTTTCGTATCAATTCTATATATATTCGCAAGGAGATCATAATGCCATTCATCGTGCTTAATTTAACCAATGACTTCACACTCAATTTTTTCATGAGCATTTTTACCTCAGTTCTGATCCCAATTTTGTTGGGAATTCTGATCATCAAACTATTTCTCGGAAAGGATTAATAATGGTATCTGATTTCACAATGTTTCTAATCGTTTGTTCAGTTGTTTACATCGCTTTTTTATATCGTAAATACTTAGGATAAAAAATGAAAAAATTTATATATCTACTTTTCATTACAACTGTTATGTATAGTGCTACAAGTATGCCCGTCCCTCCTGCCGGAAAGAGATATATAAGATATGAAGTTACCAGTGTATCCGCTACCTGTTCTGAGCATCATGAACCCTATACAATCTTAAACTCTGGTGATCTTGTCGATAAATACACACTATCAAGCACACTATCAAGTGATTATGGGAACGGTACATGTTATTACAATCCAGTCGAGAAATTTATGCTCGCTAATGTTGACATTCCGAATCAGTTAGATAGTTGCATAGTTGATAACATACAGTACACTTGTACCTATTTACCTGAGTACGGAAACGGTGCTGACAACTCTTGTGAATCTGACGGCAATCTTCTTATTGAAATGTCTGGTACCGCTGACATAGAAGAAGATGATTATTATGCGTGTTTCACAAAAACACCTATAAATTCTGATTCTAATACTACAGGAGATACTGCTACTACAGACACAGGAACAGGCGATACAAATACGACTTCCGGTACCGGTACTGGTGACTCTTCTACTGGTGATACTACAGACGGTGGTACTACAGATACCGGAACAAACGATAATACAGGTACAACAGACAACACTACTGATAATACTACTGACACTACTGGCACTGATTCATCAGGAGGAAGTGCCGATACAGGTTCGAACGATACAACAGTTACAGGGTTGGTAGATGTCAATCTTTCACAAAACAATCCATGTCAAACCAACGCTCATCTTGAAAATGATGTATGCATCTGCGATGATGGATATTATGACAACGGCTTTGGCTGGTGTTTTCAAAATGCTCCTGATCTTCCCGAAACATCACCAATAGATACAAATAGTACCAACGGCATTGATATTAACCTTCTTGTTGATGCGATTAATAACCTGAATAACCAAAATCATCTTGATACTATGAATGTCAGTAATCGTAACCATGAAGATCTCTCCAGTATTGATCATACTTTAGTTGCAATTTCCGACCGCAATCATTTAGATCTTTCTACTATTAACAGCACATTGCAAAATGCATTGGGTACTTTGAATGATAATCTCACATCCTCGGATAGTAATAATAGTTTTGATGATTCTCGTATAGTTCAAGCGAATAATAACACTACACAGGCAGTTGACGATCTGCTGAATTTTTTTCAAGATAAAAATGGTACCAGTGATCTAACTAATTCTATTACGGATGATTCACAAAGCAGTTGGAGTACTTCAATCTCTGACTTTGATTCTTTCGTGCAAAATATGGGAATTACAGGGGATGAATTGGAGATAGAGATTAAAGCTGAAATCGAATCTCAAACAGCAAATTTTACCGACAAATCGAAAGGGATGCTCTCTTCTGTCTTTGATGATCTTTTTACTGATATCTTCAACCCATTTCAACCTCTGATTAGTGTCGGATCAGTTCCCTCAAACTTTACGCCTATCCTGTTCGATGTAGAGATCTCTTCTATTGATTTTCATCAAGAGGTCTATGTGACCAAAGATATGTTAATGGGTGACATCTCAAATCCTAACATTGCAAAATTCTATGAAATCATGCAAAAACTCTCAATGTTTATTGCCGTATTTTTAGGTTTTCTATATCTGATTAGAGGGGTAGCGGATGTTTAAAATCATATTTAAAGTTCTAAAAAAATTCTTTGCACCTGTCATTGCATTTTTCTCAAAAAAAATGGCATTTATCATCGCCCCGTTGGTTGGTATTCTTGATCTTCTAATCAGTCTTTTAACTGGTGGAGCCAAAGCATTGTTCGTGGTATGGAAATATACTGCTGCACTCTTTTTTGTCCATTTGATCAGAAAGTTTGTTCTGTTTCCTATATTTGCGTTGGCTGTATATGAGATTCTTGTCTATCTGTGGAATGGCTATAACTTTAGCTTCCTCGATAATCTTTCGATCAATAGTTATTTAACTAATTTTATAAACAGTAATGAATTTCTATCAATGGGTGCAGTGATCGGATATCAATTCGGTTTGTGGCAGGCATTAACAATCTTTTTCAATTTTGTCATAGTGACTTTTGTGATCAGATTGTTCATCAAAATGTTCATAAGAGAATAGATCAAAAGGTAAAGGGGTAATATGTTTTTCAAATTTCTATTTAAACCGTTTGATTTTGCAGATCCTGACGCAAGGTTCTATACAAATCTTCTTAGTGGTGAAAAAGGTGCGGGCAAGTCATCATTTCTTGTAAAGTATCTCTACTTGATGCTTACGAATAAAGAGTCACTCCCTCCTTTTAAAACGATCTTCATCAACATTGACGGCTTTGATTTCAAACGCTTCAATGAACTTGCAGAGAGTAACGGCTTAGATATTGATTTCAAGTGGCTTGATATGACTGATTTTAAAAAGTTTACCTATCGTGAACGCCAACTCTATACCCAATATAATTCAGATGGAGAGGGCTACATCGCAAAAAGGATTTCTGAGAATATTGATGATGAATACAAAAAATATATATCATCAATGATCATCAGTGACGAATCAGATCACTACCTTACTAAAAAAGATGATGAGTTTGCCAACTTCCTAAAGTTCTCCAGACACTACAGCATAGAGATCTGGTTTATTACTCAAAAGTTCCAAAACCTCCATGAAACCTTTTACAACTCCGGTGCAATTAATAGGTTTTTACGGGTTAGATCTTCTCTTTTCAATATTGGTAATACCCGTATAATTCAACTATGGGCGAATAGCAATACTGCAAAATCTGATAATCTTGTTGCTCAATACAGTTATGAGATCGAACCAATAATCTATGAACTCTATGACTCCGGTGCCGTGTTAAAAACTGGTGATCAGGCTCAAAAGAAACTCAAATTTTACTTTTTGGCTTTCGTTGCATCTATCATCTTTGCTGGCTATGTATTTTATACTCTACTGGGTGATTATGTAGAAAATGCCGATGCTGATAGTACCCCTCTTCCAAAAAAAGAATACTACTCACAAAACACCGATGATCAGAAAAAAGAAAAAGAGTTTACCGGTCATATTGTCAAATGTATCAGCTTTCAACCAAACTCCAATGTGCTTGTGGTTTCAAAAGATCATAAAAAAAGCAAGAGATCCGCAACTTCAAATTGTTATTACAAAAACAATTTTACTTCTGTGCCTGTTGGTTTCATCAAGGGGCTAATAAAAAAGAAGATCTCAAATATTGAGGTAGTTTATGCCCACAATGATGTCACTTTCTTTTCTGTAGATGACAGAGGGCTTAAATTTATTTTCCAAACACTTAAAAGGGGTAAAAATGAAAAAGATGATTAAAACTTTTATAACAGTAATAACACTATCTGCAATGTGTTATGCACAGCAGTACACATTCTATGACCTGCAAAACCTTATGAACGCCAAATACGGTGTAACACTCGTAGTGGATAAGGATATAGCAGATGAATATATCATCTATTCCGATGATCTCAAACGGGATGCAACACTCGAAGAGATTAAATCAATGGCTTTGGATACAGGGTACAACTATAAAAGGAAAGGTAATTTTGTTCAGATTACAAAAAAATCCAAAGCGGAACAAAAACTTCATAATAAAGATCTGGAGCTTGAGCAAAAACGTAAAGAGCATCAACTCCAAATGCAGTTCAAGCAAGAAGAAAAAGAGTTTACCGAAGATGATTTTTTTATGGACGGCATTAAAACAGATCTTCCCCGTAAAGCGGTCAAACAAATATGTAAACAGATGCGTTATGACTGTACTTATATCTCAAACGGTGCGTACCTTGTCAGATCCAAAAATGATTATGTAGATTTCTCACTTTTTGAAGCATTCAAGCCCGGAAATCAATATGCCCTTATGGGTACTGTAACCGAGATTAATAAAAATGCGTTAAAAGATAAACATATAGATATCAATGCTTTTGTAAATACGATCCTTACCAGTAACTATTTGGATCTAAACATCTTGGGGGAATATGGATCTTACTTTAAAGGTCAGGTAACACCGGATAATAAAATATCAGTCACGGCACTTTTTAAATTCTTCTCTTCACAGGGCATTGCAAAGATCACCTCAAAGCCATATTTGGTACTTGAAGATGATGAACCGACAACGTTTACCACAGGTCAATCACTCACTGTTGCAAAAGATACTGTCACCAATACAGAAAAAGCCATTACAAAAACAAACTACTCTACCGTACAGGTAGGGCTGAATATTAAAGCTACACCACAATTTGCAAAAAGCTATATCTATCTAAATCTTAATCTTGAAATATCCTCTCTCCTTGATTATGATAAAGAAAAGAATATAGCAAATATTGCAAATCGTAGTTTAAGCGGTAAATATCGGCTCACACCGGGACGGGAGATCAAACTTGTTGGATTTGAGCAGACATATAAAAATCAAAAGAGTTTCAAGGTACCGCTATTGGGAGATCTTCCCTTGGTCGGTAATTTGTTCAAGAGTCACTACAACGATGATAAAAATACATTGTTGTTGGTTACATTCAAATTAATAAAGGTGGGCTAAATCTCAAACACTACTCGTTGGAGTAGTGTACTCCCTTGGAGGGACACAGGGTGATAAATAATAAGGCTACAAAGTAGCCATACCTTGATAAATAAAGGACATGAATCCATAGGTGTCTTTTCTTTAGCATGGTATTAATGCTGACTTTACCCGTGCCGTAGGCACGGTTACTGCCCGACACGACTGAACCGCGTAGCGGTTTCAAGTCGTGTCCCTTGGCTATCTATAAAAAGGTTGCCGACAATTTTTAAAAGGGGTTAAGATGTACGGATTAACAAAGAAAAATCGATCAGAGGTTTTAGACAAAATTGAAAAGCAAAAAGATTTTCTCTACAGTCACTATATTGAACTCAATGGAGAAAAAGTCCAACTGGCTTCATTCTTCAAAAATACCTTTATCAATGCAGACCGCTATATAGCAGAGCTTCAACATCGTGTCTGGTCATTGGTAGAATTTGCACAAAATCGAGATCTTGTTAACGTGTTTATAACTTTAACCCTGCCAAGTGAATACCACCGTAAAAAAACACTTAGAAACGGCAAAATGATCCGTAATCCAAAGTTTGCACATCAAAACATCAGACTTTTTGACATTGAAACCAAAAAAAGAGCCAAATCATACAATCATCTTGTAATCAAATATTACAAAACGCTTGATCAAACTAAATGGACGGGTAAATTTAAAGAGATCTCTCTTGATCCAAAGGATTATATGCCTGTACCTGCATCTAAGCAACTTACAAAAATGTGGGAAACTATCCGAAAGGATAGATCATGGCAGGATCTCGAAAAAGATGATCGTCTCTATTTCCGTGTTACAGAGCCACATGCTGACGGTACACCGCATGTTCATATCTCTGCTTGGGTTCCAAAAAATGCAGTAGCACGGTTGGTTGAAGCAATTCATCGCTTATACCCTGCTCCAATGGCTGATATCGCAACTTCATACATCCCCGATGGATATGAACTCTATGAAAAAGTCTATAAGCGTGACGGAAAATGGAACAGTGCCTATAAACCAAATGCTGAAGCAAAAAGCTATATCAAGATCCAAATTGAAGATACTATTAGCTACTTGATGAAGTATATCTATAAAACTCTCGATGATCTTCGTGACGGTAAAGGCATTACAGAGATAACCATGTGGTACATCTATCACGGGATCTGTCGTTTCTATACGAGTAGAACACTGATAAGTTTAAATGTTTATCGTCCTCTTAATGGTCGCTTTGGACTTTTGGAACTTACACAACACTATAAAGATGATACTGTGACTGTTTGGCTCGATCCTGATTCAAAGCAACCCCGTATCATACAATATGAAGATTTCATAATGTGGAATAAAAAAGATTTTGAGCTTAAACAATTTGATAAGGACGATAAAATAGATCATAATAAAACAATCAAGTTAAGAACCATAGATGTTGAAATCGACGGTGAAGAGTTTTATATGTACCGTTCAGGATCTAAACTCTATCCCAAAATTTCCCAAAATGAGGACTTTTTGGAAGATGAGAATGATTATATTACTCCGGTCACACGTATGAAAATGGTACAGCTATACAACTATTATCACTCTCTTGATCCCGATGATCCAACTTTGAATTTAAAACATTTTGGATTGGTACACAATACAATGATTGAACGTGGATTACTGGAGGGAGAGATCACTTCTCTTGATCATTACAATACAGATCTTTTTAATGAGGAGGAAATAGCAATATGAAAACTACTGATCAAATCATAGACGAAATCATCCAAAAAAGTCCTCACGGTGGGAAATTATGGAATCATCGACTAAAGCAAAAATATGCAGCACAAAATGAAACTTCCCAAAATGAGGACTTGAAAACTAACAATGAGCCGGTACAGGATCATCCACGGCAAACTTATTTCAATTTTGAGGAGGACTATATCAATGAATAAAGTTATTGTATTAGATCAAGATGAACTTAGATCTATCATAGAGGATACTGCTCGTATTGCCGGTGCTGAAGCAGCAAAACTTGCACTCTCAAAAATGGTACCACAAAAAGATGATAAAATCAGTGAAGCGGAAGCCATGAAATTACTTGGGTGTAAAAAGCGAAGATTGGCAGCACTCCGGGCAGATCGTTCCATTGAGTTTTTTACCACATCAAAACCATATACCTATAGTCGTAAATCTATCATGGATTACATCGAAATGCAACGTATTAAAAAGGTTGATCTATAATGAGCTTGAAACCTACCAAATACGAGGGTGTCTATTATCGTATCAACAGGAGAAAGAAAAAAACCTATGTTGCCCGTTTTGCTATCAATGGAAAATCATATAAGCGTGTTATCGGTTCTGAACCTAACATTACTGCAAGGCTGGCAAGTAAACTTCGTGATAAAATGATAGATGAAGTTCAAATAGGGATCACTACTCATGGTAAAAAGATTGATGAACTTTTTGATCAGTATATAGAATCCCGACGTGCTACGCTTTCACATTCTTGGTACTACAATATTATAAAAAACTACAATCTATATTTACGGGATCATATTAAGGATAAATATCCAACTGGTGTGACTACATCAGAAATACAGACTATTATCGATAATATGCTCCTTGGCAAGAATCCTAAAAATAAAAAGTACAAACCCTCCACGGTAAAGCAGATCAAAGATATTATTAGTGGTCTATATCGTTATCTCAATGATATTGGTATAGAGTGTGAGAATATCGGACATAAACTTGTGATCCCCAAGTTCGATAATAAGATCTATTTTACTATCTCGGATGTTCAGGCAAAAAAGCTCTTTGATGTCATACTTAATTATGATGATCCGAAATGGAAAGCCTATTTTATTTGGCTCTTGCATGGTAGACGAAAAATGGAAGTAGCTGCAATGAAAGTTGAATGGCTTGATTTTGATAACATGGTCTACCATATTCCCTCTGATCAGAACAAGTCCAAAAAAATAATCACAGCACCCATGACAGAATTACTCAAAGATGCTCTTCTATCTATGGATCTTGAGAAAAGCGGTTATATTTTCAAAGGTACAGGATCAAGCGGTCATATCTCCAGTACAGGAATAGATTTTCAATGGCGAAACATTAGGTCTCTTGCCGGTGTACCAAAAATGAGACTTCATGATATACGACATCTAATCGGTTTTATAGGTATCAACAGTGGTTACAGTTTGGAACAGATCGGATCTGTTTTAGGACATACATCTACAGCTACTACCAAACGCTATTCTAATATGAAAGTAGAAAGTGCTACCGAAGTGCTTCGGAATATGTTTGATAGGTTTGTAGAGTAATTAACTTTTACTTTGTTATAATCCTCAAATTTTGAGAAAGGATCCAAATGAGTTACTTGGCTGAAAAACGCTACTTAGATCGTCGTACTGATCGTGTAAAACTCAATATATTGTGGAACGATGCGGATCCTTTGCCAAAGAGACACAGAACATTTCAGTCTTTTAAAACTTCATTTGGTAATGTCAATTATTATGAATTGGAGATTGCCGGCTGTTTTATTGTTGTCGATGTTAAATATGCATTTAGGCACTTCAATCAAAACACATATAATGAAATGAGAAGTCACATTAATGGTACTCTTCTTCCAACATTACATGATCCTATTCTGATTGTTCGTGACACCTATGAAAATCAATCTGTAATCACTTTTTACAAAACATTCAAAACGCAAAATGATCTTTACCATATTGTTATGTTTAAAGCATACAAGCAGAATAATGGTAAGTATTACTTCAAAACCATATTCAATCTTGATGATAATTTGGGAAAAGTAAAAAAGATTATTAAGGCTTTGGATATGAAGACGATATACTTTAAGTACACAGAGGGCAACGGGAGCTAAGCCCAAATCCTCGACTGATTACTCAGTGAGACCTCTCTGTTATTCGCATTATAACACACAAAGATTAATCATTTATAAAACAGAATATATAATCTTGTTCTCTCTATCTTGTTTTCGTTATAACTTGTACCATAAAATCAAAATACAAAAATGGTACACTTTTTAGTACAACTTACTATGTTAAAAGTTGTATTTTGATGCACTTTTATGCACAGTTGAAAAAATGAAAAGCGTTAAAAATCATGGGTTTTTGTCGATGTAGTGGGAAGTTATGCACCATTATGCACGATTGTGCATAATAGTCAGGAGCAACGATAAGCCGGGTTCTGTCGTTGGGTAGTTATTTATCTAGGCCTGCTGTTGCCAACAGGCTCAAGCGAAGCATTTTTGCCTTACGGCGATGCAAGAGTTCATACCATATGCTTCTTGCTGCAGACAGGGTTTACCTGGCTGCCCATGTTACCATAGGCACCGGTGGGCTCTTACCCCACCCTTTCACTATGACCATACCGAAGTATGGCTACCTGCTCTCTGTTGCACTTGCCCTCAGATTACTCTGGCCATCCGTTAGATGGAGTCCTCTCTTGCGTGCAGCCCGGACTTTCCTCTCGTAGCATAAATGCTACCAGCAACTACCTGTCACTCCTGAAGCGGATTATACCACAAAAAGGAAAACATTGCTCACATTAGAAAATAGAAAGTCCCGTTTTATCTGTGAATTTTTCCAGTGCCAATGTACCTGCATGAGAGTTACCGTATCTGTTTAATGCAGGAGACCATATAGCTATCGACATTTTTCCCGGCACGACCGCAACAATACCACCGCCTACCCCACTTTTGGCGGGAAGTCCCACATGGTAAGCAAACTCCCCACTTGCGTCATAGTGTCCACACGTTAGCATTACCACATTGATACGTTTGGTTTGAGAGGGGGTGGCAAAACATTTTTTCGTTACCGGATCGATTCCTCCGAATGCAAGAAAAAGCATCGATCGGGAAAGCTCCTCGGTCGTCATGGTCACGGCACAATGTTTAAAATAGGTTTTGACCGTTGCGTGCACATCATTCTCAAAGTTTCCAAAACTCTTCATCAAACAAGCCAGTGCAAGATTCCTGTCGCCATGTTCCATCTCTGAATTAGCTACTTCATGATCACGGTTCATCACTGATCTGACGTATAAAGTTCAAAATCACCTCTAAGGCACGATACTCATCCTGATAGAAACTTACAAGCGCATCGGTCACGGCAATCGATCCTGCATTAATAAAGGGATTGCGGGGAATTCCATTCTCATACTCCAGCTGTACCAGTGAGTTAAAAGGATTGCCCGAAGGCTCGACACCGACCCGTTTGTAGAGTGTTTTACTGTATTGATGCAGTGCCAATGTAAATGTAAAGACTTTAGAGATACTTTGAATGGAAAACTTTTTTATTCATCACCTACCGAATAGGCACGGCCATCTTCTAAGGTAACACTCATTGCAAACTGTTCTTTGGACACTTGTGCCAATGCGGGAATATAGTCTGCAACCTTACCTTTGCTTAGCTCCGGACGGATCTCTTCATAGATCTCATCAAGAATCGCTTGATAATCCATTATAACTGCCTCTTTTTAGAAGCATTATACAACAAATAATAAAATAAAAGGGGAATAGATAAGAGAGTTTTATTGTGGACCCGAAGGATCCACATCACTTAAAAGAAGACTATTTAGCCGGCCCTTTTTCAAGTGCTTCAAGTGCATACTTTTTACCAAGTTCATACGCTTTAAGGTTTGCTTCGTGTACTTTTTTCGGTACTTTAGAAAGCATTGTATCGATAAGAAGCTGCTCATCAAGTGCTTTCATCATTGTATTTGCGATCGCAAGTGCAACAACCGATTGGGTAATAACGTTTCCAACCTCTTCTTTTGCAATAGTAATAATTGGAATCTCATAGATATTCCATTTTTTTCTATCTTCATCTGTCGGGTGTACCAAATTCGGCTCGATAACGATCGTACCGCCTTCAGCCACACCGTCTTTAAAGAGTTGGTAACTTTTATCAGCAACAGAAAGCATAAAGTTGATCTGTCCGTCGATCGCATATGGATACCAGATCTCTTGATCGTCCAACTGAATATCAACAACGGTCGGTCCACCACGTACTTGTGATGTATAGGTTGCTGTTTTAAGACCGAATCCACCCTCTTTGATCTTCGCAGCTGCGAAGATCTCTCCGGCGAGAAGAACACCTTGTCCACCAACACCGGTAAATCTCATTACAATTCTACTCATGGTTCTTCTCCTTACAGTTTTTTCTCAAAGTCATCTTGCGTAATAGGTCCTCTTAGACCTTGGTGCGCTTTTTGGACTTCTTTATACATTTCACAGTACTCTTCCGCTTCAGTGTCTTGTTTCAAGATACCTGTTGGAAGATAGTTTTGCTTCTCTTCTTCAGGAAGGGCATCCCACTTCTTCTTGGACATTGTAATAGAGTCGATCCAGTCAAGGTTCGCCATTGCATTTTGCATTTTATTTTTTCTACCAAGGTTGATATGACAGTTAGAGACCGCCTCAACATAAGAGAACCCTTTATGCTCCATTGCTTGCATAAGGATCTTCTCAAGCTTCTTAGGTGCTGTAACGTTCTCTCTAGCAACAAATGACGCACCCGCAGCTTCTGCAAGTTTACATCCGTCGAATGTCGGGTCGATATTACCTACTTTTTGAGATACTGTCCAGAATCCTCTTGGCGTTGTTGGAGAGGTCTGAGAGTTTGTCAATCCATAAATAAAGTTCTGGATGATGATCAATGTAATATCGATATTTCTTCTACATCCGTGAATGGTGTGGTTACCACCGATCGCAAGACCGTCACCGTCACCTGCAACACAGATCACGTGCTTGTCAGGGTTCGCCAATTTAATACCAGTTGCGAACGCTACGGTTCTTCCGTGTGTTGTATGGACTGTATTGAAGTCAACATAAGAAGAGAATCTTCCTGAACAACCGATCCCTGAAACAACACAGATATCATCTTTTTGCCAACCGAGTTTATCGATCGCACGGATGAAAGCCTTCAGGATAACACCGTCACCACAACCCCAACACCATAGTGTCGGCATTTTCTCCATTCTTAAATAACTATCATAATTAAATGCCATCTTACAGCTCCTTCACTTTTTCAATAATATCAGCAGGTGAGAATGGACGACCATTCGTCTTTGTCAATTTATTAATATCTCTTCTACCCATACATCTTTGTACCTCTTCTAGGTACTGACCTTGGTTCAACTCAACAACCAATACTTTGTCAAATTTCTGTCCAAGTTCATACATACGCTCTTCAGGAGAAGGCCAGATCGTGATAGGTCTGAATAGTCCTGCCTTGATCCCCTCTTCTCTTAGTACGTTTACCGCTTCTTTGATCGCCAATGAAGCTGAACCGTAACCGATAAGAAGAATCTCAGCATCGTCAAGCATATACTCTTCGTTGCTTTCGATCTCATCTCTGTGCTCATCTACTTTTCTAAAGAGTCTGTCGATAAGTTTTCTACATGTTTCGATCTCTTCTGTTGGGAATCCCATTGCATCATGGTGAAGCCCTGTAAAGTGGTATCTGTACCCTTCGAACATCGGGTTAAGTACCGCAGGCTCATCTTGTGCTACTCCATATGGTCTGTAGTCAGCCGGATCACCTTCGAATTTCTTTCTTGGTACGATCCCCGCTTTTACCTCTTCTACCGTTGGAAGCATCGCCTTTCCGTGCATGTGACCTAACGTCTCATCCAAAAGAACGAATACCGGCTGCATAAATCTGTCAGCAAGGTTGAATGCTCTTACAGTCTCCGTATAACACTCTGCCAATGTACCGGCACATAGTGTAATGGACTTGTAGTCTCCGTGGCTTGGGTTCTTTGCTTGCGCAACGTCACCTTGTGCAACACGTGTCGGAAGACCTGTTGACGGCCCCCCTCTCATTACGTTTACAACAACCATAGGAACTTCTGCCATTTGTGCAAGACCAAGGTTCTCCGCTTTGAGTGAAATACCAGGTCCTGAAGTCGCTGTAAGGGTTCTTACACCTGCCATACCTGCACCGATCGCTGCTGCAACACCTGCGATCTCATCTTCCATTTGAATTGCTGTTCCGCCAACTTTTGGAAGAAGGTCGGAGATCGTGTGCATTACCTCACTTGATGGTGTAATAGGGTATCCACCAAAGAACATACATCCGGCATCTACCGCCGCGATCGCAGCCAGGTCGTTACCAGTTGAAATAATCTCTCTTGTTGCTGACATTAGTTTGCCTCCTTGTACTCATCAGGTAGTCTATACCCGTTATTTCTAATTGCTTCTTGTCTTGCTTTCGCAGAATCGGTCAATTTTGCGAATTTGAACTCTTTCTTCTCTGCTACATAAATAGCGAAGTCTGGACAACAGAGTTCACACTCGTTACATCCGATACATGCTTCAGGAGCGATCACGCTGATCATCGCCCCCAATACAGAAGTTGCTTCCGGTTGCATTGCCAATACACCTGCCGGACATGCATCTACACAGATGTCACACGCTTTACAACGGTCCGTATTTACCCATACTGGAGTATTTTCTGGAGCTGCCATTACTGCCATGTTTTCCCCTTTTTTTGTTATAGTTATTCGTGAGATCACTAAGGGAGTTCCCTTATTCACTAAGTAAAGAATATCTTACTTTTCGTAATGTTGCTATGAATAATCTTGAATTATTGGCAGCATAAGAGTGGTTGTTACTATTTGAAGCAACTATTTTTGACTTTTTTATTGGTTTATTTTTACAACCGGAAAAGGGAGAAAAATTTTTGCCTTATGAAGATCGTACTTCCTCTATCAAAAGGCTGTGAGATACGCCATTACGCTCTTTTAGGCAGGTAGAATATAGATTCATCATATTTAGATCATACCATTTGCTACAGACGACTATTGCAAGACTGTATCATTTTGTTACCGTAAAAGAGGAGAGAAATAGAAGATTAAAATAGAGAAGATATACCAAAGAGACCCCCCCCTTTGGCATATTGTAGATAAGCTGGCTTACTTAGAGAGTACTTCTTTAACCGCCTTACCGATCTCAGCTGGAGATACAACGACTTTTACACCTGCCGCTTCAAGTGCGTCCATCTTCTCTTTTGCCGTACCGGCACTTCCTGAAACGATCGCACCTGCGTGTCCCATTCTTTTTCCCTTAGGTGCCGTTTGACCTGCAATGAAAGCAACAACCGGCTTAGTGATGTTCTCTTTAATGAACTTCGCCGCCTGAATTTCAAGGTCACCACCGATCTCACCGATCATAACGATCGCTTCCGTTTCAGGGTCTTCTTCGAACATCGGAAGAAGCTGCTTGTAGCTTAGACCGATGATCGGGTCACCACCGATACCCACGGCAGTTGTGATACCGTATCCTTCGTTACATACTTGGTTCGCACCTTCATATGTAAGTGTACCTGATTTAGAGATAAGTCCGACATTTCCTTTTTTGAAAATGTTACCCGGCATAATACCGATCTTGCACTCTTCGGCTGTGATGATACCCGGACAGTTTGGCCCGATGGTCATCATACCGTGTTTTACGGCATAAGCTTTTGCCGCTTGCATATCGCGTACCGGCGCACCCTCGGTAATGATCACTGCAAGTTCGATACCTGCATCTGCCGCTTCCATGACCGCATCTGCAACAAATGCAGGTGGAACGAATACCATAGAGACTGTTGCACCGGTTGCTTCAACCGCTTCTTTTACCGTATTGAAAACAGGCTTTCCAAGATGCTCTTGACCACCTTTGTTCGGTGTGACACCACCAACAATGTTCGTACCGTATGCCATGCACTGCTCAGCGTGGAATGTACCTTCACCACCAGTGAATCCCTGTACGATTACTTTTGTATCTTTATTGATTAAAATTGACATCTCTTACGCTCCTTTTGCCGCTTCTACTGCTTTTTTCGCACCGTCACCAAGGTCTGTTGCCGGAATAACATTATCGATATTCGCATTTTTGAGGATCTCTGCTGCTTCCGCTGCGTTGGTTCCGTCAAGTCTTACAACGACCGGTACGTTAACATCTACCATTTTTGTCGCTTCCAAAATACCGTTCGCGATTCTGTCACATCTTACGATACCACCGAAGATATTTACAAAGATCGCTTTTACGTTCGGATTCTTCAAAATGATCTCAAACCCTTTTGCAACGGTTTCGGCATTGGCTTTCCCACCGACATCAAGGAAGTTTGCAGGTGTACCACCCATGTAGTTAATCGTATCCATCGTACCCATAGCAAGTCCGGCACCGTTAACCATACATCCGATCTCACCATCGAGTGCAATATATGAAAGTCCGTACTGAGCCGCTTCTCTCTCATCAGGGTCTTCTTCAGAGATATCTCTCATCTCTTCAAGCTCAGGGTGTCTATAGAGTGCAGAGTCATCGAATCCCATTTTACCGTCAAGTGCCAAGAAGTCACCGCTTCCGGTTTTGATAAGCGGGTTAATCTCAATCATTTCCGCATCTTTATCCATATATACCTTATAGAGTTTAGATGCAAAGTCAATGAATTTTCTCTGCTCTTGCTTGTCTGTGATACCAAGACCGAATACAAGTTCTCTACCATGGAAACCTTGGAAACCGATCGCAGGATCGACCGCTACTTTTACGATCTTCTCCGGAGTCTCTTCCGCTACCTTTTCGATCTCCATACCACCTTCGGTAGAAGCCATGATCACAGGCATCTCTTTTGCTCTATCAAGTACTACACCAAGATATAGCTCATCTTTGATATCCGCACCCTCTTCGATATAGACTTTCTGTACGAGCTTCCCTTCCGGACCTGTTTGGTGTGTAACGAGTGTCATACCAAGGATCTCGTCAGCAAGCGTTCTTACTTCATCGATCGATTTAGCAAGTTTAACACCTCCACCAAGACCACGACCACCCGCATGGATCTGTGCTTTTACAACCCAAATGTTCCCACCAAGTTCTTCTGCCGCTTTTACCGCTTCGTCCGGTGTATTTGCTACGATACCTCTAGGTGTCGGCACACCGTACTGAGCAAATATCTGTTTTGCCTGATACTCATGAATATTCATGCAGTCTCCTTTTTTCAATAAGTTCCTTAATTATACGACTTGGGGTAATAATATCGGGTTAATTGAATTATTATCATGGGTGATTTAATGAAAATGGTAAATTTTTACACAGTTTATATGTAAAGAATCGTTAAATTGGGGTTAAAAGGAGTAAAAAAGGAGCAGTAACACAGCTAAATGTGTTACTGTCAAGTGTGTGAGCGTTACTTCTCTTCGTACTGTTCACGACCCATTTGATAGAGGTCGTTACCATAAGTATCGTTAATGACAGTGACAGGAAAATCCTTAACTGTGATCTTACGTACCGCTTCAGGTCCCAGTTCAGGATAGGCGATCACTTCTGCCGACGTGATCTTTTTACCCAAGAGCGCACCCGCACCTCCGGTTGCACCGAAGTAGATACCGTCATACTTCACACAGGCATCTTTAACCGCTTGATTACGCTTTCCTTTTCCGATCATTCCTTTTGAACCATGCTTAAGCATTGTTGGGGAGTAGGAATCCATACGATAAGAGGTGGTCGGCCCTGCACTTCCGATAGGATCACCCGGCTTCGGCGGCGTCGGTCCTACAAAGTAGATAACCGAGCCTTCAAGATCGAACGGAAGCTCCTCTCCCTTTTCAAGAAGCTCTACCAGACGCTTGTGTGCTGCGTCACGTGCTGTATAGATCACACCGTTAAGCAGTACGGTATCTCCTGCTTTGAGTTTTTTCGTATCTTCCGAGGTAAGTGGTGTTGTCAATGTATATTGTGCCATCTTCGCTCCTTAAATCGTAATATGTGTATGTCTTGAAGAGTGACACTGAACGTTTACAGAAACAGGCAAAGAGGCGATGTGACAAGGATTCGCCTCGATATGTACTGCCAATGCCGTTTTGGTTCCACCCATTCCCATCGCACCGATACCAAGCTTGTTGATCTCATCTAGCATGATCTGCTCAAGCTCTGCCATCTCAGGGTCAGGATTGACCGAACCGATATCTCTAAAGAGTGCATGTTTAGAAGAGATACATGCTTTCTCAAAAGTACCGCCGATCCCTACACCAACGGTAATAGGAGGACACGGGTTCCCGCCAGCATCGGAGATCACCTCTTTAACGAACTCGATCACACCCTCTTTTCCTGCGGCAGGAGGGAATACTTTTGCGCGGGAAACATTCTCGCTTCCTCCTCCTTTGGCTGCATACTCAATGTCGATCTTGTCACCTTCGACAAGGTCGAAATGGATGATGGCAGGAAGGTTATACCCTACGGTATCTTTAAGGTTCGCACGGCTGAAAGGCTCACAGGTAGAAGCTCTTAGATAGCCCTCTTCATACCCTTTAGCCGTTCCTTCGTTAATGGCATCTTTAAGCAATCCGCCTTTGATCTTGACATCTTCGCCTACTTTAACGAAGAATACAGCCAGTCCGGTATCTTGGCAAAGCGGGCGCTTCTCATCTTTGGCGATATCCGCATTCTCAAGGATCTGCCTGATCACCTCTTTGGCAACAGGGGACTTTTCATTCTCCATCGCCTCTTTCAATGCATCGTATGTATCTTGCGGCAGATCCGTTCCACAATGTAGAATAATATTTTTGACCGCATCGACCACTTCGTTATATTCGATCTCTCTCATCTTTTTCCTTATGCAAAAAATTGATTGTTCTTTAAAATTTCAATCCCCTCTTGGATACTCTCCACAGAGGCTTTGAACTTCTCTTTTGTCTCATCATCGAGTTCCATCTCGATGATCTGCTCTATTCCGTTCTTTCCAAGTACGACAGGTACACCCACAGAGACATCACTGTATCCGTACTCCCCTTGCAAGAGTGCCGAAGAGGCGACAACCACCTTGGAGTCGTTCAGGATCGCTTCGACCATATAGGCGATTGCACGCCCCGGACCATAATATCCCGATGTTCCTAGATGCCCAACGATCTCCGCACCGCCATTACGGGTACGTTCAATGATCTCCTCCATCTCCTCTTTGCTTAGAAGTTCGGAAACGTTGACTGACCCTACCTGTACTTTATGCGGTAGAGGAATCATGTTCTGTCCGTGGTCACCGATGACCATCGTTCCGATCTGCCCTGCGCCATAGCCTAGTTTCTTATATATCTGATATGCCATACGTGCCCCGTCAAGCGCACCTGAAAGCCCGACGATACGGTTACGCTCCCAGCCTGTCATCTGGTGGATCACATAGGTCATGACATCCAACGGATTGGAGACACAGATGATCACGGCGTTGGGTGAATACTTCATTACATCTTCAACTACGCTCTTCATGATCTTCGCATTGATCATCAATAGATCTTCGCGTGTCATATCCCCTTTTCTGGGAACACCGGCAGTGATAACCACGATATCGCACTCACTTACATCTGCAGGAGTCTCTGCGGCAGTAATGATTGTATTGTTGGGTGCATAGTGTGCCGATTGTGCGATATCGATCGCTTTCCCTTTGGCTACGCCCTCTGCAATATCGAACAGTACGATCTCACCGCATGTTCCCATCATACTCAAGCTGTATGCCGCAGTCGCACCGACTGCACCTGCACCGATAATCCCTACTTTACGCTTTGTCATGGTCTACTTCTTCTCCTCTTCAAGCTCAGCAAAGAAATCCATTTCGTAGAGTTTATCGATCATCTCTTGTACGGAAGCGACAGAGTTCTTAAAGCGCTTCTGCTGTAATGGTTTAAGTGTCATATTAATCACCTGCTCCGCACCGCCTGCACCGATCATAACAGGTACACCGGAGACCACATCGGAGTATCCGTAGTCATTTTGCAACAAGATCGCACATGAGTGGATCTGGTTGGTATCTTTCAAGATCGCTTCTACCATAACCGTTGTCGATTTTGCCGGTGCATAATAAGCAGAACCGTTACCAAGCAAGTTAACGATCTCCGCACCACCGTTACGTGTTTTACGTACGATCTCACCGATCTCCTCACTGTCAAGCAGGTCTTCAATAGGCACACCCGCTACAGTCGTGAACTTAGGAAGCGGTACCATGGTATCACCATGCCCACCCATGACCGTTGCACGGATCTGACCCGCACCATACTCAAGTTTCTCATAGATGAAGTGTGCCATACGTGCCGCATCAAGGATACCTGCCATTCCCATGACTCTCTCACGTGGAAAACCGGTATACTTCAATGCAACGTATGTCATTACGTCAAGTGGGTTGGAAACGACCACGACAATTGCATCGGGTGCATACTCTTTGATCTCTTTTGCATAACACTTAACGATCTCCGCATTCTTCATGAGAAGATCGTCCCTGCTCATTCCCGGTGTTCTAGGTGCACCCGCTGTAATAATGACCACATCGGAGTCTGCCATATCTTCAGGACCTTTTGCCGCCGTGACGATCGTGTGTTGTCTTGCCGCATTGGCAGCTTGAGACATATCGAGCGCTTTTCCTCTTGCTACATCGTAGTTACGTCCACGTAGTACGATATTGTGACATGCACCGTTCATTGCCAAAATAAATGCTACCGTTGAACCGAAATTCCCTGTACCGATAACCGTGACTTTTTTACCTTTTGCCATCTCTATCCTTTTTGATGTGAATTCCATAGGATCGACTTACCAGCAAAACATCATTCATAACTCCAAAACAAGAGTTATCAAAAACGTTTTGCATTGCTAATGAAGTCATATATCCTATGTATAAGTTAGGGGTTTATTGTAGCATAAAGCGGGTAATAGTGTGTAAAAAGGGAGTAGATTACGTGAAAAAAAGTAACAAGTGCTACTTTTTGCTATTTGAAGATAGGCTAAGACGGCAGGCTGAGCCTGCTCATCTTTGCTACTTAGATCGCATCGATGATCGCGTTAAGTGTTGCAGACGGTCTCATTGCCGCTTCTGCTTTTGCATCATCCGGATGGTAGTATCCACCGATATCTTTCGGGCTACCTTCAGCTGCAAGAAGCTCAGAGATGATCTTCTCTTCGTTCTTCGCCAATGCATCCGCTACCGGTGTGAACTTCTCTGCAAGCTCAGTGTCCGCTGTTTGTGTGCTAAGTGCTTCAGCCCAGTAACGTGCTACCCAGTAGTGAGACGCTTTGTTATCTGGCTCACCACATTTTCTTGAAGGTGCTTTGTTGTTGTCAAGGTATCCTTCGTTCGCTTTATCAAGCGCTTCGGTCAATGCACCGATCTTACTGTCATTGGATTTGTTGTACTCCATTCTAAGTGACTCAGCCAATGCCAAGAACTCACCCAGAGAATCCCATCTAAGGTGACCTTCTGCCAAGAACTGGTCTACGTGCTTAGGCGCTGATCCACCTGCACCGGTCTCAAAGAGTCCTCCACCGGCAAGAAGAGGAACGATAGAGAGCATCTTCGCAGATGTTCCAAGCTCCAAGATCGGATACATATCTGTCAAGTGGTCACGAAGAACGTTACCCGTTACAGAGATCGTATCTTTACCTGCTCTTACTCTTTCATTTGTGTATCTTGTCGCAGCGGCAACATCCATGATCTGAATGTCAAGACCTGTCGTATCATGCTCTTTAAGATACTTTTCTACTTTTTTGATCATTTGTGCATCGTGCGCTCTGTTCTCATCAAGCCAGAAGATCGCCGGGTTACCTGTAAGTCTTGCTCTTTCAACTGCAAGTCTTACCCAGTCTTTGATCGGGATATCTTTTGCACGAGACATTCTCCAGATATCACCTTTTTCAACTTCATGCTTCATGAGTACTTCACCGTTCTCATTCACTACTTCAACCACACCGTCTTCGGGCATTTCAAATGTTGTCGGGTGAGAACCATACTCTTCTGCTTTTTGTGCCATGAGACCAACGTTTGCAACGTTACCCATTGTCGTTACGTCAAACTGTCCGTTCTTCACACAGTCAGCAACCATCTCTTGGTGGAACATTGCGTATGTAGAATCAGGAATAACTGCAACACACTCATCCGCCGCACCGGTTCTGTCCCACTGTTTACCACCTTCTCTTACTACAACTGGCATGGAAGCATCGATGATCACATCGTTAGAAGCGTTGAAGTTTGTTTGTCCTTTATCAGAGTCGACCATAGCGATTCTTGGAGCGTCAGACTCAACTACCGCTTGGAACGCCGCTTTGATCTCAGCCTCTTTCTCGTGACCTGCGATCTTCTTCTCAAGGTCGCTCATTCCGAGATTAGGGTTCACGCCAAGCTCTGCAAATACATCTGCATACTTGTCAAATACTTCTTGGAAGAATACTTCAAATGCATGACCAAACATAATTGGGTCAGATATCTTCATCATAGTTGCTTTAAGGTGAATAGACCAGATAACACCTTTCTCTTTCGCTTCATCGATCGTTTTTCTAATGAACGCTCTAAGCGCTTTTGCAGACATGAACGTACCATCAAGGATCTCACCGTCAAGTGCATCTACAGAAGTAAGCTCTTTACCGTTAAGAAGGATCTTAACCTTTTGCGCTTTATCAATAGTAACGGATTGCTCGTTTCCGTAGAAGTCACCGTTACCTTCCATATGCGCAACATACGCTTTGGAATTTTCAGCAAACGGCTTAAGTCTGTGTGGGTGCTCTTGTGCGAACTTCTTAACCGCTTTTGCAGCACGTCTGTCGGAGTTACCTTCTCTTAGTACCGGGTTTACCGCAGAACCGAGACATGGGTTGTATTTCGCTCTGATCGCCTTTTCCTCTTCTGTTTGAGGGTTCTCAGGGAAATCAGGAAGATCATATCCTTGAGATTGAAGCTCAGCGATACACTCTTTAAGCTGTCCGATAGACGCAGAGATGTTAGGAAGCTTAATGATATTCGCTTCAGGCTTAAGCACAAGCTCACCAAGTTTTGCAAGCTCATCTTCACCGTGACCCATTGCGGCAAGTACTCTACCTGCAAGTGAGATGTCACTAACTTTAACATCAACACCTGCTGCGTTTGTAAACTTGCTTACGATTGGCAAGAATGAATAGGTTGCCAAAGCCGGAGCTTCGTCAATTTTAGACCAAATAATAGTTGGTTTAGACATGTGTGTTCCTTAGAGTTTGATTTATGTGGGATAATTGTATCAGTATTAGGGTAGAAGCTCAATGAAAGCAAAACGTTTCACTTGCTTATCACCTTCATTTGTTTCTATTTTACACAAAAGGAAATGGGGATGTTACCATTGGTGGCAAAAGTGCTAAGAAGCACACTCTACCACCAACGGCTCTTCAAGGTATATCCCTAAATGTTTAGCCTCTTCAACGATCTGCTCACTTACTTTGAGCTTCGATTCGATAACAACATCGGCCAACTTCGATTTAATATGCAGCTCAAGCGGACGTTTTCCCGGGTAACGCTCTACCAGACACATCAACTCCTCCACTACTTTGGCATCAGGCATGAGGTTCAATGCCAAAATAAGCGGCGGCTGTTCGGGTTCAGGCGTATGTTTTTGCTCTTTTTTGACCTTTACTTTCTCTTTTTTCGCATCTTTAAGTGATTCGATCTTGAGAATATTCATACGTGTGAAGTCCCCGTCTTTGGTGATCTTCACTTTAAAGGCGATGGGTTTACTGATATCAAAGTCCTCTTCAAGCTCTTTGAGCCTGTTCTCAAAGAGCATCAGCTCAATATTCCCGTGAAGATCCATAATATTTGCGATTCCGAACTTGTTCCCTTTTTTACTGATCTTCTCGGTAATGGTCTCGATCTTCCCGATAATCAATGCCTGAGAGCCGTCTGCAAGGTCGTCGATCTCCGAACTGAGCGTATAGTTGATACTATCAAGTGTTTCACGGTATTTATCGAGCGGATGCCCTGAGACGTAGAAACCCAGTGATTCCTTCTCCATCTCCAGTATCTCCATAGGCTCAAACTCATCCATCTCTTTGAGTTCAAGCTTGACCGTTGTCATATCATCCCCTTCTCCAAAGAGCGACCCTACTGCCATCTTCTTTGCATCACCCGCTTTCTTCGCCGCCTCGATGATCTCCTCTATCTGTGTAAGCATCGCTTTACGGCTATATCCGAAGCTATCAAGTGCTCCAGCTTTAATGAGCGATTCGATCACCTTCTTGTTCACTTTACTTGAATCGATACGCGATACGAAATCGGAGAAATTCTTGAACGGCTCCTCCCCTCTGGCTTCCAAAATGGAGTTGATCGCAATATCACCCGCACCTTTGATCGCCCCCATACCGAACATGACCACCTCATCACCATCGATACTTGTCGCTTCAAATACCAATCCTGAACGGTTGATGTCTGGTGGTAAGAGTCTGATACCCATACGTTTGAGCTCATCGACATACTTAACGACCTTGTCGGTATTGTTCTTCTCCAGTGTCAGGATCGCCGCCATGAACTCTGTGGGGTAATAGTACTTCAGATATGAGGTATAGAAGGTGATCATTGCATAGGCGGCTGAGTGGGATTTGTTAAACCCGTACCCGGCGAACTTCACGATCAGGTCGAAGAGCTCTTCTGCTTTGGCTTTGTCAAAACCTTTTTTTGCCGCACCTTCGGCAAACTCCCCTTTAAGCTTGTCCATCTCTTCTTTGATCTTCTTACCCATCGCACGCCGTACAAGGTCCGCCCCGCCAAGGGAGAAGCCACCGATGGTCTGCACGATCTGCATGACCTGTTCCTGATAGACGATGACCCCGTAGGTCGGTTTGAGGATCGGCTCAAGCTCAGGGAACATATAGGTGATCTCCGCACGTCCATGTTTACGCTCGACAAAGTCATCGAGCATTCCAGACTCCATCGGTCCGGGACGGTAGAGTGCAAGCATCGCAATAACATCTTCAAAGCCTGTTGGCTTTAACTTCTTCGCCAGATCCTGCATTCCCGCCGATTCGATCTGAAAAAGCCCCAACGTATCACCGGTCGAGATATACTCATAGACTTTCGGGTCTTCAATGTTCTCCTCAACGAAATTGATACGTTTACCGTGACGCTTTTCGACCAACTGTAACGCTTCTTCGATGACCGTTAGGGTCTTGAGTCCTAAGAAGTCGAACTTGATCAAGTCAACATCCTCTACATACTTTCCACTATACTGGGTCGCTAAAGTATCTAACCCCGAAGGTTTAAAGAGCGGTGTCTTCTGCCAAAGCGGTTCATTGCTAATGACCACACCTGCCGCATGTGTCCCGGCATTTCGGTTCAACCCTTCCAATGCAAGCGCGTACTCCCATGTACGCTTTGCCTGAGGGTCACGGTCAAGCAATTCTTTGATCTTCGGCTCTTTCTCATACGAGCTTTTGAGGTCTATCCCCAGCTCATCAGGGATGAGCTTTGCCATCGCATCGGCTTTGGAGTACGGCATATCAAGCACGCGTGCAACATCACGGATGACCCCTTTGGCAAGGAGTTTACCGAAGGTGATGATCTGCGCGACGTTGACACGCCCGTATTTGTCTACCACATAGTCGAGTATCTCCTGACGACGCGCCTGACAGAAGTCCATATCGATATCGGGCATCGAGACACGTTCGGGGTTGAGGAAACGCTCAAAGAGCAGTCCGTAAGGCATTGGGTCGATGTCGGTGATCTCCAACGAGTAGGCAACCAGCGATCCTGCCGCCGATCCACGTCCGGGTCCTACAGGGATACCCATATCTTTTGCCGCTTTGACGAAGTCCCATACGATAAGCATATAGCCGGGGAACTTCATATTGTTAATGATGTCTATCTCCACCTGAAGACGATCTCTGTACTCCTGATGTTTTGATTCATCTACAATCTTCAAACGTCGTTCAAGCCCTCGTCTGGACTCTTCAATGAAGAGTGCTTTGTCATTCTCGAGAGAGTACTCCTTCTCAGGTTCAGGCAGTTCCAGTCCGATATCTGCCGCCCGCTGTCTTGCAAACTTGAAGTTCGGCGGTGTCGGGTTCCCCAGCTTGATCTCAAGGTTACACTTGTCGGCTATCTCCTGTGTCGCTTCTATGGCTTCGGGGATATCGGCAAAGAGCTCCGCCATCTCTTCGGGTGACTTCACATAGAACTCATGTACCGAGTGGCGCAGACGGTTGGGATCATCATAGAGTTTATTCATCGCAATACACATGAACGCCTCATGCGCATCGGCATCTTCGGGATTGGTGTAGTGGGTGTCATTGGTCGCTACGATCTTGATGCCCGTCTCCTGAGAGAGCTGAATGATCTGCTTGTCAATACGGTGCTGGTCACCGATCCCGTGACGCATGATCTCAAGGTAGAAATCATCGCCAAAAACCTCTTTGTACTTAAGTGCGATACGTTTTGCCTCTTCGTACCCTTTCGCTCCGAACTTGAGGTTACGCTCGGAGAGGTTCATATGCCAGTTCACCTCCCCCTGCAGACAGGCAGAAGAACAGACAAGCCCTTCGGCATGCTCTTTAAGCGTGTTCCAGTTGATACGCGGATAGTAGTAGAACCCGTTAATGTAAGCCTGTGAACTCAGATACATCAGGTTTTTGTAGCCTGTCTCGTTCTTGGCATACAAACAGAGGTGGAACCGCTGACGCACGGACTTGTCACCTATATCCTCCTGATTGTGTACATACGCTTCCATCCCGATGATAGGCTTGATGCCTTCTTTCCGCATGGTATTGTAAAAGTCAATGGTACCGAACATATTCCCATGATCGGTCATCGCCACAGAGGTCATACCAAGTGCTTTGACCTTCTTGGCAAGCGCTTTGATCTTGTTTGCACCGTCAAGCAGGGAGTATTCGGTATGTAAATGAAGGTGGGTAAATTGCGGCGTACGTTGTGGTTCTTCTGACATCAGTCGACCTCTTATTGTTAGTCTTGTAAATAGAGTCTAATATAGCAGAGAGTTGGTAAAAGGGAATTGAAGCGAATCTAACTATTTGCCGACAACTCCTTTTGCAATATCATCTTAATAAGCGACTGATACGGCACATCCATTGCATTGGCTTTGACTTTCAGGTTGTCAAGCATATCTACAGGGAGTCTCAGCGATATGGTTTTGGTACTTTTTTTGAGGTTTGGGAAGGTAACTCTTTTGGCTTTTGACAGGTCAAAATAATCCGCCGTATCATGGGTTTCCCAAAATAGCCTCTCTTCTTGTTCACTTTTAAACTTTGGAATCTCTTTAAACTTTTTCATAGGTTATCCTTTCTCTTCTACTCATAGCTCTTGCACTGATTACTCTTATCAGATTATTTCTCTTTGTGAAAATGACTGTTATTTTTTTACCTTTATCACTCTTTCCATAAGCGATACATCGCTGTTCATATTCAGAATGTTTTGCATCTTCAAGTAATAACAACGGCTGATTGAAGAACACTTCTTCAATCTCCTGCCATTTCAAGCCATGCTTTTTCTCATTTTTATACAGGTTTCCTTCATCCCAGTCAAACCCGACAACACTCTCCAATGAAAGACAATCAAATTCCATCTATTTACCCTTTGTATATTGGTATTATATACATAAATGCTATTTATTGTCAATGATATTACAGTCTATTTATCAACCGAACCATCTACCAACATATTCAACTGCTCCCATATCCTCACCATAGCCAGCGTATCAAGACGACAATACGCTAACAGATCTTTTCGTATCTCATCTCGTTTGCTTTTGTCTTTGAGTAGATGTAAGTTAGCAAAGGTATCCATAGCATCCCCACCATTTTGTACACTGCCGAGTTTTTTGTAGTCAAGTTCAGGGTCATTTGGGAAAAGCGCAGGTAGTACGGACTTTATGGAAAAACTACCATTGAAGTCTGGGTGGTAGTATCCTCTTCCTCTAAAGGGTACGATGAGATCAACAAAACGCTCATTGAGTGCCAATAGCTCCTCTTTCCGATCTTCGTTAAATTGTGCCAACTCTTTCATACGGCTCATTTCAAACGACTGGTTATAGGCGACAATACTGCCTTCATCAGTAATATCTTCAAGCATCTGCTCTATGAGTGCAGGACGCGGATCATTATTCTCGTCCCCTAAAAACTCTTTATGCTCAACTGTACCATCTTCATACACGATGTGCAACGAATACTGAAACGGAATCTGCTGATAAGGTCTCTGATCGTCAAACCGTGGAATGGCATTTTGGAATGTTTCAAAGTCAAAGAAGTTGATAGGGAATTTAATCGTACCAAGAAACGCTTTGATGACCTCTTTGTCAATATGAGGTTCTAAGGTTTTAGCTGTTTGCACTTGAAGTTTCTGAGTAGCATTTAAGCTAAAATCATCAGGAATATCCGCATAGCTCAACATACCCTTATAATACATCTCAAACTTCTTCGCCCACCCCATCCAGTAGAGGTTAAAGACTGAAGGGTTTGGAATGTGCTTCCAACAGTGTGCTTTAAAGTCACAACCAAAAGGGTCATCACAGTGTCCGCCTATGTCGATGTCGGGCATCTCTCCTTCAAGAATCTGTTTCATTTCTGCTAAATTATGCTCTATGGCATCCTGTTTAACCTGTACCTCTTCGGTAATGTCAGCAATGGTGAACAGCGCATCGATGTCCAGCGTACCCTGTCGCACATATTGGTTGTTGATATGCACAATGTAAGCACGGTTGAGCTTGATCGCACTGTCCAGCGCATACCACTGAATGGCAGCATCTTCGACCTGGTACCCTTTCACCTTTGTAGAGGCCTTCACCTCGTACATATCCCAGGCATCCCCATTCTTGACCAAAATGTCCGCCATAGCAAAGATACCGTTTTCACTAAAGGCAGCCTCATAGATGACTTCTGTGCCATTGGCGATGAGCGCTTTGGTCTTTTCTATCATTCCATTGAAATCATCAGGGTCAAACATAACCTCAACACCACAGGGGAAAAGCCCTTTTGCCAGATCACCTACCTGGTATCCTGTTTCAAAAAGTGATTCTGTTTGTGTATCGGGTTTCTCTCTGAGTTCTGGTCTATTTTTGTAAAGCCAGAGAGATTTGTGGCATTGTAATCCTCGGAGGTATTGGGATTTGGAGAGAAACATCTAATTAATCCGTTTTACATTTTTACTTTTACAGATACGGCAGCCTGACTGGTGATAATTTCCGGAAGCAGGTAATCCTTTCCCCATTGTTCCTTTACAACCATGTTTTGAACATCTTGTATCTCCACAATCTGGACAATGCCATATCTGATAACCACCTTTTGCTCCACATGCTGGACATTTTATCTGTGCCATTATTCACTCCTTTACTTTATTTAAATTTTTTACAGTTTACCTATTCTTCCAGACATTTATTGTCTCAATAGTCATATCCATAATATTTTCCATTTCACTGGCAAGACACTCCACATATTGCTCCAAGGTTTTTTCATCTACCAATTTCTGAGCCTCTACATTAAAATGATAAAAATCTACTTCATTAGGACAATCAAAATATTTCCATCCTATCCACCAGGCACTTCCTTGAGAAAACAGTTTATTTTCAATCACTTTTTCTTTTATTTCTAAAAAACTATCTATATTGGCATACTCATCCCTTTTTAGTCGACCATTTACCTCTTTTTTAGCAACTGTCAATCCATGATATGGTTTATTATGTAGTTCAATGTAGTAACTTATCACATATCCATCTTTTTCAAAAAGATCTATTTTAAGACCATAATATCTATATCTATTAGAAAGCTCATAATATTTATTTACTTTTGTATCAAAATCAACTTTGCCAAAATCAAAATTAACAAACTCAAATGTTTCATTAAGTTCTTCCTGTAATTTCAGCCAAAATTGTTTCTGGATCTTTACTTTTGCTTTCTCTATTGCTTTCTCAAGTGCAATTGCATCAGTAAGATTGTTTCCCTGAAGCAGCAACTCACTCAATTCTTCCACCATATTTTCCTTTTTCCCTGTAAGGTTCTCAATCAAAATCAAATACTGTTTTAACGCTTCTCGAACGATAGGAATATCAACAGAAGTTTCCATACAAAGCTTTATCCAGTCAAATACCTCTTTCTCAAATGAGATGTTTTCTACGATATCTGCATCCAAAGATCCTAAACTATAAGAAGAGGCATCTTTCCCATCAAGGGTTAAATAATAAAGTTTGACACTTTTCTTTCCGTTTGTTCTATGCTGTAACTCTTTATAATAATCAGCCAATTGATTCTTCTGATCATCAGCATCTATTTTCATCTCAATGCCAACGATAGTCTGTTCAGTCTCAATTACAAAATCGATCCGTCTTGACTGAGAGGTCAAAGATTCTCGCTCAACTTTTGCCATCATAAGGTCACCATACTCTTGTAACAAAAGAATCTCTACTAAAAATCGTTGCAAGAATCGATCACCTTGTCCATGACTACCGTGAGGATTCAACAATTCATACAAAAAATACGAATGTGTTGTTACCTCATACCGCTCTCTATCTAATATAGAGAAAATATTGAAATTATAACCGGTTGCCTGCTCAATATACTGATATTTTTGCCTTATGATATGACTTAAGGACAATAAGTTACGATAATTTTGCATTCGCCAATTTGGTCAATTGTTCTTTTTGCTCTTTAATAACAAGCAAATGTTTCATAATATGCGAAATAGCCTCATTCTCACTTGCTTTATCTTGATAAGCATATTCTCCCGTTTTCTGATAATACGGTTCACCTATAACTGTATCCCTATATTCTGTCAAATCTTGACAAAATATCCACCAAGGAGAAGTTCTTCCACCATTAAATTTTTCTTGAAGCAACATTTGTATATTTTTAGAAAGGGTTTCATCAAACTTAAACCCTGCATTCTTTTTTCTAATTCCAAGATAAATATTTCTAAACAATGATTTACCCGACTCAAGACTAATAGAAAAAGTATCATCTTTCCAATCAAGATGAGATATATTGATTGGTTCTTGCATATTTAAACTTAAACTATCACCTAAATCTACATGCCATCCGTCCTCTACACTAAAATTTTGTCGTATCTCAAAAACAAGCTTTTCAACAAACCCTTTTGTTTGATCTACAATAGGTTTCATTTCCTCATAATGGATACTTAGTTTGGGAATAATCTCTTCAAAGCTTTTTAAAGCAATCTGCTTATAGACCTCCATCTTTGCTTCTTCCCCTTGCATCATTTCCTTATCTGTAAACTGGTATGCTGTAAATTCAAGATAACCATATTTACTCCGTCCATTATATGTCATATCTGGATAAACTTCTGCCATAAACTTTTCAGCCCAATGTTTTACCGTTTTTTTATTACCTGTATTATGGTTGAGTGCAAAAGTAATGTTTTTTGCATCTCTCCAAACAACACAGTCAAAATCCATACTCCCCTGCTTGAAAGTAAAATATATATCTCCTGCATTATTATTTGAACGAATTTTTAACTCACTTCCCATTACCTCAAGACGATCTTGAAATTTAGGTATCAATACATCTTTCATGAACGGTTGAGCAATAGATTTAAATTGAAAAGTCCCTGTTGAAGCATCGATACCTTGTGTATTACTTGTAGTGATTGAAGAAAAAGAGAGAAAACGCATTAGATTTTCAAGCTCTTTGTCGGAGAGATTTTCATCAGCATCTTCACTCTCATCCGAATCAAGTTGGATTGCTTCATAGAAAGTATTAAGAAATTCAATAAAACGCAAAAGCTTATCATCTTCATCATCCTGAATACCCAATTCTTTTTTTACTTCCGCATAGTACTCACTCTCTTTGAGTGTTTCAAGATCTTGAAACATATCAAAAAATGACTGGTCTATTTTGGATTTATGTTTGAGCATAAAACGATACATCGACTCGTAGGCTGTTTGCAAACATAAGATGGCAAACAGTATCCGTTGCTTCTCTTCAGCAGTTGCTACACTGTCTGCATCCAAGATCTTTTTGGAGCTGGCTACCATTTTTAGAAGTTGCAAAGAGTTGAAAAGACGCTTCATACTTCTCGGATTAAACCCTACTGAGTTATTGGCAAGACGAACAAAAGTCTCAATATCATCTTCTTTATATTCAAACTTACCATGCAATAACTCTTTAAAATACTTACTTACATCATATTGTGCTACAGGCAAATTAAACGGTAGTTGAATAATTTTGTCAAAAAAGCTTTTACCCTTCAAATCATCCACACTTGAACCAAACTTCTTCTCAAGCCCTTTAATAACAACATTGTAATCAACAGCCAACACAAATACACAACGTGGAATATCTAAAAAGAGTTTCATAACTTCCAAGAGCTCTACTGCTTTTTCCGGTACCAACCTATCAAGATCATCAATGAAAACGACCACTCTATCATTTCCATCCTTATCTATCTTCCGCTCTACGATAGACTCTATATCCTGTTTTAGTTTAACAATCTGCTCAGAAACATCAAGGTTGTTATCAAAAAGAGAATCAACAACCTTACCACCACCCTCAATCAATTCACCAGCTGCACTACCAAGTGCTACTTTTGCTAACATCCCTCCGGCTTTTTTTGTTAGCCCTGCTAACTTTTTAACAACTTCTCCTGAATCTTCTCCACCCAATCTTTTTACAAACTGACTCAATAATGAGATAGGCAGGTCATCACCCATATCAAATTGTGAAAACTGCCAGGTATTGAACCATATGGTTTCAATCTTTTTATTCTTTTCCGAAAGCCTCTCCTTCACCAGATTCATCATACTGGTTTTACCCGCACCCCAGTCTGCTTGAATGGCTATGGTCATAGGCGTTTCACAAGTCTCTATAAAATTACTCAAAGCCTCCATATAATCCTTAACACCCAAAGACTCCTCTGCTAATGATCCTACCGGTTTATCAGTCAATCCTAAATTTGCCATTCATTCTCTCCTTTTATTTTTTTACACATCATATGTCTCTGTATGTTTTTTAATAAAAACATGACCACATTCATTACATCGATAAGTTGTTTTTACATCAATGACCTCTTCTACTTTTTCAAATCTGCCTCGTGTTTGACTTAAGCCATTTGTCTTTTTGTAGTTATCCCCCTTTTTTCGGTATTGCTGAAAGCCCTTAAAAGTCTCTTGTCTGTCAATTTCAACATAGTCTTTACTCTTACATTTAGGGCATTTTAGTTCAAGTGCTCTATAGACCCATACACCGATACCGCCCAATACCAATAGCCAAAAGATATTCATAAAACGTGATTTCATAACATCTGAAGGTGTTTTGTTTCCAGAAACAACTTGAGAAACAACTTCATCAACTTGGTAACCCGCATCCTTCCACTCTTTGGCACTTCCGATTGAACCGACACTTTGTTTCCACTTTTTATACTCTTGTGTGTTTACTATACCCAAGGTATCTTTCCACTGTTTTATTTCTTCCGGAGACTGTGCCCCATTTTCAATCCAACGATATGCTTCTTGTGGCGTCTGAATACCTACATTTTTCCATGCCTGTATCTTATTAGCTGAATCCACTCCTATTCTATGCCACTCTTTTAATACATGGTAATCTTTAACTCCAATGGTTTGATATGCAATAAAATCTTTTGGATCTTTCACACCAGCATCAAGCCAAGAACCCAATATATTGGCACTTGTAATACCAACATTAACCCACGTTTGTGCTTGTTTTGGACTTTTAATACCAACATGTATCCAAGCTTCTATATCATCTAATAATAATTGCCTCCAAGCACGATAAATTTCAGGACTCATTACACCTACTCTTTTCCAATAGTCAGCTCTATCCGGGTTTTTTACTCCTTGTAATATCCACAATGCAGTCTCCGAAACATCATACCCCTTTTGTTTCCAAAGTCGTGCCGCACCTGAATATGAAATACCTCCAAGCGGCTTTAATGCCTTAATCCAAGCGGCAGCCTCTTGAGGTGTCTTGATTCCAAAGTAAACCCAATCATTAATCTCTCCAGGGTTTTCAACACCTATCCCCAAACTTTGCCATGTAACAGAAGAAGATTTTATACTTTTCTTATTTTCTGTATTTTGTTTACGGTACATCCCGCTAAAACTGCAATTTTCTCCATGGTAATAGTTACATTCTGACTCTGTAACCTCTATATTTGTACCTCTTCCTTTAATTTGTATATAGCACCCACTACCATCTTTATCGTACTGAGAAGATTCAATATATAAAACCTGACGGTCTTTATCGATCACAAGACCTTCAAAGTTTCCCATACATGATTCATCTGCATATTCCAATATCACACTACCATTGGACATGATCTTTAAATCTGCATGATCGTTTTGATAGATGCCTGCCCTCTCTTTGACTGTTGGATATTGTAACTGTGCATAAAGTACAGTTGCATATAATATACCCATTAAAAATACTATTTTATACACTACTCTTCTCCTTTTTTTATTTTAACCATGTCAATTGACACGATTGACAATGATATATTTTGTTAAAAGTTTTTTCAGCTATGCTAAACTTCTTATCTTCCCATAGCTCAATATTAGCTGCACTACATTGTGGACATACCGTTTGATTTGTCTTTTCATCTTTTCTTTTTTGTTTATTGATCTCACTCATAAACTCAGATGCGAACATACCACCGGGAATAGCAACAAATGCAATACCAATAATCGTAATAATAGCTGTAATTACTTTCCCTGCCACTGTAATAGGATACATATCACCATAACCAACTGTTGTCAAAGTAGCTACCGACCACCACATCGTTTGAAATACATTACTAAAAACATTAGGCTGGGCATCATGTTCTACTTCAAAAATAGCAAATGAAAGAACAATCAATAAGATAAACGTATAAAAAAGCAATACCATAAACTCTTCTTTTAATCTTGAGGTAATTGTTTTCATCTGCTGTATAAAAAGTACATATTTTTTCACCCTGAATAACCTAAAGATTCTCAGCAATCGAAGACTACGAATAAAAGCACTATCTATCCCGCTATTCATAAGAATATATGGAAGAATTGCAATAAGGTCAATCAAGGCATATATAGAAAACACATACTTCACTCTTCCTTGTATCCCTCTATATTTAGGGTTTACTCCGGAAGCGTATAGTCGCAATATATACTCAATAATAAAAATAGGCATTACTATATTTCTTACCATAGCAATTACATCACCATATTTTGTATTGAAAGAATCAACCGTAGAGAACATCAAACTCAAAATACTAATCACGATCAAAATATAGATAAAACTGTTAACATAAAACCCCAATATACTCTTTTCGGGCTCTTCGAGTATACTATAGAGTTTTTCTTTCACCGTTCTCACATTACTTCCTATAAATAATTTTGGATATTTCCGGTACCTCGCCCTTTTATCCACTCTTTGGGATTAAATAGACTACCTTCTTTATTGACAACTAATAGAGAGACAATAGGTGTTAACAATGCCAGAAAAACCAAAGCACTACCTCTATTTTTCCGTCTCTGAGCTGCTGTTTTTCCTCCCGGATTTAGTGCAGTGATTAAATTGAAAAACCACAATATCCCTAAAGGTAATTTTGTTATGAGTGCCAATACTGTATGTAGCATCTGTTTATGGTTTGCTTCATATGTATTACGAACCAACTTTATGAATAATACCAATACAACAGCCCATGCCAAATATTGTGCAATCTTGGGGTCACCACCCATTGACACAAATAACCAAAAGATCAAATAGGCAGAAGCAGGAATCAAAAATGTTAATCCTACATCATTATAATCTTGGAAAACAATAACCGTACGATTTTCACCTATGCCTTTAAAAATCGTAATTAGCATCAACATAAAATAGCCCAATAGTAAAAACTGATACCCATTATTTGGACTTGTTACCAAAGATGTTTCCGCAGTACATAATGAATAAAAAATCCCCCATACTAAAAATAATTTTTTGAACATCTTTCCTTCCTCCAACTTATAAAATATCTTATCTTTTTTTGATTTTAAAGATGGTTAAGATATATTAACTTCAGATATGGACAATTAATGTTCAAGTTATAAATCGATTAACAATTTTTATTTAAATACTTGGTTTATTTTATAGAGATAGGGAGACTTATGAAATTGTAAGGTGATCATCCATTGTTTTGTATTATAGCAATTTGTTTAATAGCACCAAGATACCATATATCATTTTTATTTGCCTTTATTGTATTAAAGAAAGTGTAGCTTTGTATACTATCTAATTTAAAATTATTATAATGATTTGCATCTAATTTATAGTTCCATTTTTCTTTTTCATTTTTTGATAAAACATCTGTGAGTAAAATACCATAAAGCATAATGTCTCCTACTATATTCCATTTTTCTCTTATGAAATGAACTACTCTAGTTTCAAGTATATTTCTTAAACTACTATCTCTAAAATATTTCTCTAAATACTGTTCTCGTTTTTTGATCTCTTCTTCTGTTAATTTTAAATTATTTTTTTTATTTTCAAATCGAGTTGCTTGAGCATTTAGAATTTTATATTTTTTATTATCTATTTTTGTTTTTGCTTCGATAAGCAATATATTATTTTCATATAAAATAACAGCATCTACTCTACCAGAATCACAAGGAAACTCTAAATATACTACACATTTATCCGTCTTTTTTTCAATCTGTTTTGCAAAATGATATACTAAGTTTACCTCACTAATAGAAGCTGTCTCATGATATCTATTTGGTTCAAAACCATTAATTTTAGTTTTTTCTATTTCGTCAACCATTTCTTTAAAAACAGTTTCTATAATCTTAATCACTTAAAATCCTCTCTTTATTCTTTCAAACACAATATAACAAAACCAAACTTCAATCTTTGTTCATATACGCCATCCCACTCTATAAAAAAGTCTGTATCCTCATCAATATTATTTTCTATAAAATCAATAAACTTTTCACTATCCAACTTTGATGAACCACCATGAAAAAACTTCACCCACACTTGTGCAGCCGTTCCCAGTCGTAACTGAAACAGTGCATTAGTTTCTAATTTTTCCTCAATGGTTGTTTGTGTAAAATTGGGATAAAGATAGACTTCACCATCTGTAGTAAAAAAACGCTGTAAACTCAAGAGAAAAGAGAAGTCATATTCATGCGCACGGATGGTCTGGATCTGATTGTCCATCAGGTTACAGAGTGTATGCAGAGCTGTTTTGAATTTTTCGGAAAGAGAGGCTGATGCACTAAATAGCATATTATCCTGTTTTTCCAAGGTCAACTGGTTATGGTCCATTGCAATATTCAATGTTTTTTCTGTAATGACAACAAACAGTTTCTCTTTTTGCTGCAACACATAAATGATATCTTTCAACAAATTCATATCACTCTTTACAGCCACTAAAATAATATCAGCATCCTGAACAAAATGCTCTAACATTGCTTGATGCAATGTCGTATATTCTGAAGCTCTGAAAGTATCCACATCGTGAAAAGGAGAGATATCTACACGCATATGGGATAACTGTTCTCCCAACAGAATTATCCTTATGCGAATATAGCTATTGTCCCTCTCTTCTTCTGTATGCATATAAATAGTTTCCATTTTTTATCTCCTCAAAAAATTATGGCAGGTTAATTGTTCGCACTTTTTCCCCGTAATTCATAGGGTTGTCACTCCCCATCCCTCCATCAAAAATACCATTCCAATAACGAAGCAGTTGTCTTTCACAATGCAAACAAGTCAAAGTATAACGGTCTGCCACCCACCCTGCTTGTTTATACTGTATGGCGTAGTAGGGAGAGTGGCAAAAAGGACAGTTTTGGTAATGAGCTTTGATCGTTCTCATAAAATCATCACGGCTCTCATCATAAAGTTCCCCCAATAGCGTACTATACTTGTGTAAAAATAGTTTTTCAAGCTTTTTCCTGTCATTTAACAGAGAAAGCTTCTCTTGCATTTGTGAAAGCATACTCTCGTCAGTACTGTGTTGGTAAATCGTAATATGAGGACGGAATTGATACGCCCGATCTAAAAATGTGAAAAGCTTTTGTTTGCGAACAGCTTTTTTACGCATCTCTTTAGTAAAAAAAATGACCAGTATACTCTTCTGGAGGTACTCATCCATACTATAGGTTTCAAATAGTGGATGACATGTCGGTAGCGTCTCCTTATATAATTCCAATGTCTCAAACGATGAGATCTTGGCACATTGCGGGATCTGTTTTTTTATGAACTCTGCCTGTTTTGGAATAGTGTTTTCTCCAATGAGATGATAGTTTTGATACCCAAATAATTTTCCATTGGTATAGCGCAGAATATCTCTGAAAAAAATTTCAAGAAGTTTTGGAGGCATAGGGATCCAATCTTCACTGTCACAAACAAAATATTTGTCAGATATAAAGTCAAAAATGTGATCATAAGTTGTTAAATATGTTTGTAAACATGGTACGGTTTTGTTTGTATCGTAGCATTTTCGCATCAGTGGTACAGTTTGGTTTTTGTGGTAGCATACTTCAAGCAGGCACTGTTTTTCTCTGTTGTAAATACGATAGGGGTTTCTACAGTTCATAATGTGATTCCTTCAAAAAAATAGTTCACATAATACCTTTGATAACTCAATTCTCAACTTTTTTAGTCTCAATCATTATAGAGAGTTGGACGAAAACATCTCTGCAACCTCCCTTTATATGTATAATATCTTTACCGTAAATGGCATCTTCTTCAGGGTTAATACGAATGACCGTAGCATGTATAAACTCTTTACGGTACTTGGCAAGATGTCGCTTCAAGCCATCTGCACCAACACCTATCTCAAAAATAAGTACTTTTTTATGTTTGTTTTGTCTCCTCCACTCTTGAAAACGTTTTGTATTTTTATCGGCTTCCTCCCAAACATAGCTCTCATCCGTATCACCGTACATACAGATATTGGGGCGGGAAACAAAACCGCATTTTAGACAAAGAGGCAAGTGATCTAGTGCTTTCATTGTGCTATAGTCTATCTCTACATTTAAGCCTTCAGTATCCCATACCGTTCTACTACACGGGACACTGCACTGGAGAGCATGGACAGTTCCATGGACCTCATGTATTTTATCCGTTGCGAAACCTGCTTTTTTAAACAGTCCATCCACATTGGTAGTAACAATAAAGTAGTCCTCTTTTGACTGACAAAGTGCTAAAAGCTTTTGGTATCCCTCATGAGGTTCTGCATTGGTATAAAGCTTATACTGGTGTGCAAAGTATCCCCATGCAGCATAAGGGTCATTCATCAACCCCTCATAGGACATCATAGAAACATAACTCTTGTTTAACTCTTTGTAGAGAGGATAATCTCTATAAAACCCCTCCGTATCCTTATAGGTTGTCAAGTTAGAGTCTGCACTCATACCTGCTCCTGCAAAAACTAAGACAATATCACACCTTTCTATATGCTCTTTTATTTGATTTAACATTTTGATTCCTCTTCTATGCCTTATTTCAAACTATACGTTATTCAGAGGACAATAAGTGTCCCTAACAAAGATTACTATGTTAAAATGTATAAAAAAGACCTATTAGAAATGAAACCCATTTACCAACATCAACGCCACAACCTCATCTTGGAACGTCTCCGTAACGGGGAAACACTCTCCATTACTGCACTTGCAAAAGAATGGGAAACAACACCCAAAACCCTTCAACGTGACTTCAAAAAACTGATGGAGGGTAACTATGGCATTGTCCGTGCCCAAGACGGGAGACGATTTACCATTAAAAAAGAGAAAGTCAGCTCAAGAGATGTGCTCAGTACCATTCAACTGCTTGAGAGTATGGCATCCGAGATCGGTGGAGAGTTCTACACCAAAACCCAAACCGCCCTGCGTAAATTGCAACACTACATCAACTCCCCTTTCTACACACGTATTGATGTGGAGCAGATCTCAAATAAGCTTGACCTTATCGCTGACTTGGAAGAGGCGATCAATGAACAAAAGAAGATCACTTTCACCTACAAACGGTGGTACAGACCAAAACAGATCAAAACCTACCGCCATGTCGAACCCTATAAGATCATCGTCTTTGACGGATTTTTCTATCTGCTGGCACGATATAAAGAGCACACCATCAAGTTCTATCTGCGAGAAATAGATGATCTGCATATTGAGGAGGTAACATTTGAAAAAGACGAAGTATTATTGGAAAAAATGGAGAAAGCACAAGGCATCTGGTTCAACCCCAATGCAGAACCTTTTGAGGTCACACTTTTACTTGAAAGTAATGCCATCATCTACTTTGAACGCAAACCCGTCAAAGGTCAATACCTCAAAAAAAACAGAGATCATACTGCCGAACTGACACTCACCATAACAGATAAACGAGAAGTATTTGACATAATGAAGAAGTGGCTACCACAAATAAAAGTGATAGAACCATATGCGCTTCAAGAGGAGTTTGAGGAGATGTTGAAGGGGTATTTACATTAAACGGAGAATCACTGTCAAAATCGAAAATATCAATGCTTCGATGGAGCTTTTGACGAAGCAGCATTTTGATCTCATTAATCAGTTCAAAATAGGCATAGGCTCCCTTTTTTTTCTAAAAGATTGGTGATTTTTGAATAGCGATATCCACATCACTGTAAGGAGTGGCTTCATCTTTGGCAAAGCTGCCAAAGAGTGCAACAGAGGCAATACTTTTGGACAATAGTAACGGTTTAAGCTCTCGTAGAACTTGAAGGATTTGTGCTTTAGTTTGTTTCATCAGTTATCCTATGCAACCATATATGCTTCAATATAGCGCCTGAAGGCTTTAAAATCCAATATTGCCAGATTGCTCTCAACTTCGAACATAGGGCGTTCAGGTGAATTTTTAAGCAACATACCTTCTCTTAGTATACTCTCTAATAAATAGAGATTTTTCACATCATTCAATACAACAATATCGATCTTCTTATCAACTGCTTTTTGTAGTGTCTGAATAAGCTCTAATTGCTTGTCCAAGGTCGTATCTGAAAGGTACACGGCAATATCGATATCGCTCTGCTCATGCGCTCCCTCTTTGGCATAAGAGCCGAACAGGTAACCAAACTGAACATTGGTATTAGATTGTAGTAATGTTTGAAGTGTTTCGATCATAATGGTTAGTATAACATATTCAAAAACAGATAAGATTATCGAGACTTCGCAGCCCACCACAAAAACAGCACACCAAGCCCCACATTCACCCAGCTAACCCCATTTCGGAACATCTCTTCAAGCATACTGTACATCTTACGTACGATATCGACAGGTTCAGTGATGGCATGCAGGTGTGCCCAAGCGATCAGTTCGGGTTGCCAGATTGCGGTGATGAGTTCGGGGAGGAAAAAAAAGAGCCCAATGCTCATGATACCCCAAAAGCTCCACTCAGGGCGGATCTTCTTGACCGCCTCTTGGAACTTGGCATCATGTTCAAGCCGCTCTTGGATGGTTTTAATCTTCTCTCTCATTAGCAATAGCTTAGAAGCATCCCCTCTTTGATCTGCTGCATCGTCTCTTTGCCAACAAGTCGCTCAACGATCGCCAAACCGAAGCAGACTGCCGTTCCGGGACCTTGGGAGGTCATCACGTTACCGTCGACCACTACTTTCTCATCGGAGATATATCCAGGATGGTCGATCTCATCTACCGCCCCAGGATATGCTGTGTACTTCTCGCCCAAGACACCGGCTTTTTTTAGTGCGAATGGTGCCGCACACATCGCACCAACGACCTTTTTGGCTTTGAACTCTTTAAGAAGTTCCTGTACTCTAGTATTCTCGGCTAATGCATATGTACCGTCCCAGCCACCGGGGAGTACCATCATATCAAAATCATCAACGATCACCGTTTTAATAGAAGTATCCGCTTGGATAGTAATACCATTCGCTCCCAGTACCAACTCGTTTTGAAGTTCATCTTCCAAATAGGCAGTTACCACTTCAATACCGCCTCTTCTCATTACATCGATCAATGCAACCGCTTCAAGCTCTTCAAATCCTTTTGCCAAAGGTATCAATACACTTGCCATACTATTCTCCTTCTATGTTTTTTAGAAAATTATAACAGAGAAAATAAAACCGATGATTAAAAAAGAGGGGTTTTGAGGAAAATTCGGGCTCGCAAAGAGCCCAAAGAGAGATAGTGAGGACTACTTCGCTTTTTCGAGGTACTCACCTGTTTCAGTGTTTACCTTGATCTTGTCACCTTCTAGTACATGGAAAGGTACTTGAACGACAGCGCCACTGTTGAGAGTTGCAGGTTTTTTACCACCCTGAGAGTCACCTTTGAAGTTAGGCGGTGTCTCAACGATCTCATAGACATAGTTTGCAGGGATCTCTACAGAGATCGCTTTACCGTTATGGAAAAGGATATCTGTCTCCATACCGTCAACCATGAATTCAAACGTCTCTTTTCCGACTTGATCATGTGTCAGTCCGATCTGGTCGAAAGTCTCAGTATCCATGAACTGGAGGAACTCACCATCATCATAAAGATACTGCATCTTTTTTTGCTCAAGCTCAGGCACTTCGAACTTGTCACCCGCATGTACTGTCTTTTCGATCACTTTTCCTGTCTGTAGGTTTTTGATCTTGATACGTACGAATGCCGCACCTTTTCCCGGTTTTACATGTTGGAAGTCAATGACTTTGAACGGGTTACCGTCAATTTCCAACCTTACATTCTTTTTAATATCGCCCATACCGATAGTCGCCATAGTTTATCCTTCTAAATAAAATTGAGAGATTATAGCAAAAAACGGGTAAAAAGTTAGTAGGTAGTAGGTAGTAGGTAGTAGGTAGTAGGTAGTAGGATTTTGCAAGGGTTGGCTTATACCGACCTTATTTGCTCCCTGTTCCTTACTACCTAGTCTCCAAAAAACTATTTCGTAATAGAGATACTACCTTCCTTTACATCACACTTATCAAGTGGTTTAAAGTCCATCGCTTTGGCATTATGCATTAACACCGGAACAAAAATAAGCGATACGAATACCGCTGCTACCGTACCTGAGATTAATGCAACACCAAGTCCACCGAATATAGGATCCGATGCCAAAAGTGCAGAACCGAGAATGATCGCTACAGCTGTCAGCGCAATAGGCTTCGCTCTGGTTGCCGTAGCTACCGCGATCGCTCGACGTTTATCCATACCGTGGCACTCCATCAACGACTTGGTAAAGTCGATCAGAAGCAGAGAGTTTCTTGAACTTATCCCCATCAGTGCGATAAATCCGATGAGTGAAGTCGCTGTTAAGAAGAACGTTTCACTCGTAAAGAGGTTCGCTACCCAGTGTCCTACGATCACCCCGATCAAAGAGAGGAACGATCCTAGAAGGATAATACCACTGATCGAGAAACTCTTATAGTAGACAACCAACAGGAGAAAGATCAATACCAACGCCGCGATGAATGCACCGCCAAGATCACGGAAAGTATCGAGTGTTACCTTCATCTCTCCGTCCCATCTTAAAAGGAACTTCTTACCTGTCTTTTTATCTGTTAGATACAGGTCGAACATATAAGTGGTAAAACCTGCCTTTTGAATCTCGTAATCCTTGCTGAACTTCTCAATCATCACATCACGTGCTGCAAGTAACGGATAGACTTGAGAGACCATATCCGTCTCGGCAATGACATTGATCATACGAGAGAGGTCTTTATGCATGATCATCGGGTTTGATTTGACCTTTTTGACATTGACCACTTCGATCAATGGAACCATCATCCCCTTCATATTCATCAGGTTCAAAGAAGAGAGTTTACTCTTAAGTGCCGTTTCACTTTGATTCTCCAAACGTTTCGACTTATCGGAGAGTACTAGGAATATCGGTATTTGATCGGGCATATTCTTCGAGTTCTTATGTGCAACCGCCATTCCTTCAAATGCCAAATATAAAATATTGTTGACCTGCTCAACGCTCAAACCGCTTCTTGCGATCTTCTCCGTATCAGGGATCAACTCATATTTGTCAAAGATATCGTCTGCCATAACGTCTACATCGACCAATCCTTCGGTATGGTTAAAGATGTCAGCCACTTGCACGGCGATCTCTCTGGCTTTGGTCAGGTCATCACCATGCACCTCAAGTACGACCGATGCCAATGTCGGAGGCCCTGCCGGTTGCTCAATGAACTTAATGTTACTCCCTTTGACCACCTTCTCACATTTCTGCTTAACGATAGGTCTTAGACGCTGTACCATCAAGAACGAAGGCTCTTTTCTGGTATGTTTATCCGTAAGGTTCACCGCGATCTCCGCTACGTTCTCCGTTTGCTTCATCGCCGCACCTTTGACCAGACCTGCGTAATCGAGCGGTATACCTTGACCCAAGAAGAGCTCAAGGTTCATCACCTCTTTTTCGTTCTTTAAAATATCTAGAACACACTCGCTCACCTCTTTGGTCTGCTCAATAGAGCTTCCCGTAGGGGTATCAACATATACGGAGAAAGTATTATCACTCTTCCCCGGTAGCATCTTTGCCAAAACCATTTTTGTCGGGAACATCATCAAGGAGGCAAAAAAAGCCACAGCGGTCAAAATGATCACAAGGCTCTTTTTCTTCTTATCTCCAAGAATTGAATAGATGAACGCTTCCAATCCTTTCATTACTTACCTCCCTTATGGTGGTGATGTTTGTGTGTCGGTTTCTTTAAGAGTTTCAAACTCAAATACGGCGTAAAGATATACGCAACAAAGAGTGATGCAATAAGCGCTACAGGGACGTTCAACGGGATCGGTTTCATGAACGACCCCATCATACCGCCGACAAATGCCATTGGAACCATCGTCAAGATGATCGCCAGTGTCGCTACGTTCGTTGGAGCACCGATCTCATCGGTCGCTTCTACAAGTAATTCATCCATATCTTTCGAATCTACATCATGCGCATGCAGGTGTCTGTGGATATTCTCGATCACAATGATCGCAGCATCCACCAGAAGCCCCAGCGATAACAAGAATGCAAACAGTGTAATACGGTTGATCGTCTGCCCACTTAAATAGGCGATAAAGAGTGTCACCGCCAAAATGGCAGGAACGGTAAATGTAACGATCAAAGACTCTTTCCACCCAAGTGCGAAGACCAACATCAACGCGATGATCACGATCGTGATTACCAAGTGGTTCATCAACTCATTGACCGCTTCATTCGCACGTTCTCCGTAGTTACGGGTCACAACATACCCCACACCCTCTTTTGCCAACTCGGCATCATACTCTTTTAGCAGTTCCATGACATCATCGGCAACAAATACGGCATTGGTACCGGCAAGTTTTGCAATAGTCAATGTCACTTGGCTCTTCTCATCACTCATTTTCGCATCGCGATCTTTCTTAAAGAGAATAGAGGCTGTTTTGAAATTCTGGATATCCACACCCTCTCTTACTTTTGCCACATCCCTTAAATAGATAGGAGACCCCATATATTGCGCTACGATAATATTATTCACATCATCTACACTTTCAATGGCATTTTTCACTCCGAAGATCACAAGCTTCTTGCTTTTTGTACGCCCTTTGACATCCGGTACATCTACCGCAACCGACTCCACCGCTTTCATGATCTGTCCAAGAGAGAGATGATAGGCAGAGAGCTTATTCAGATCCACTTCAATGTTATACTGAGCCTTCCTATTCCCTTTTAATGTTGTCTTTGCAACGTTTTGCACCGCATTGATCTTCTGCTGTAAGTGTCTTACGATCTCATGCAGTCTTACATCATCGACAGATTTATCTTTTGCATAGAATGCAACAGTCATAATAGGAATATCGATATCGATATCGAACGGCTTGATAAGCGGTTGCATCGCTCCTTTAGGGAGAATATCCATATTCTGCATCACTTTATCGTACATCTTCAGGTTACTGTCTTCTCTATCTTCCCCGATATAGTACATCACACTGACGATACCGTAATTATTGAAAGCTTGTCCATAGATATGCTCGATCCCTTTTACTTCGCGGAACTTACGCTCCAAAGGATTGATGATGATATTTTCGATCTCACGCGGGGTCGCACCCGGCATCGCAACGATCACCGCACCACCGGAAATGGCGATCTGCGGATCCTCCTCACGCGGCATGATACTGAGAGAAAGGTATCCCATCAGGATCAAAAATGCTCCAAGTACCGAAGTCAAAGGGTTACGTAAGAACCCTTTGGCCAGTTTACCGGCATAATCTTTTACCTCATACTGCTCTAATGCCATCTTACGATCCTAATGTGATCTTAACATACATACCCGGATAGACCGGCTGTCCGTCATGTTTGAAATTGATCTTGATCTTGAATTTATGTGTCATTGGGTTCGAACTAGGAATGATCGATGCAACCGTTCCTTCTATCTCAAAGTCGATCGAAGGGATCGCAACATGAACCTTTGTCCCGATCTTCACATCTTTTAGTTGAGACTCCGATACTTCAGAGACGATCTTCAATCGGCTCAAGTCTGTCAAAATGACCGCAGGCATACCCGGGATCGCCATCTCACCCTCATTCAAACGTTTAGCAACGATCACACCGTCATTCGGTGCTTCGATCTTAAGGTAGTTGAACTGGTTAAGTACTTCATCTTTCTTTGCAAGCGCTTGTTGCAACTGCTCTTCAGAGATCTTCACCATATCTTTAAGGTTCTTAGCGGCAAGCTCCAGTGTCTCCAACTCATACTTGGAGACCATGTTCTTTTTAAAAAGCCTCTGGTGTCTTGCAAGGTTCACCAATACGTTATTGTACTGGTTCTTGTTCATCTGCACGGCAAGTTGTGCCTGTGAAATGGCAAGTTCCACTTGTCTCAATGCCGACTCGATCTCTTTGGAGTCGATCTCATAAAGAAGCTGCCCTTTTTTAACGATATCCCCTTCGCTCACTGCCATCTGCTTGACATACCCCATATAACGGCTTGTCATCATCTTCTGGTTATCCGACATTACCGAACCGCTCAGTGTTATCTGTGCCGCACTTGCATACGATGCTGCAATGACACATGCACCCCATAGTAGTTTTCTCATAATCGATCTCCTTTCTGTGTAATTGCCTCTCTATGACTGATCTGTCCGCTTGTTTTTGGAAGATCATTGTGGATAGTCTGCTGTCCCTCTTTGTTGATCAGACTCTCAAGCTCAAAGACTTTCGTATTACGTTTGTTCTTTGCGGTCAAGAGTTTAAGCAATACCTCAAGCTCCTTGGACTGCTTGATCAATACATCCGAGATAGAGACCATTCCCTCTTTATAGCGTGCCTGGTAGTTCTGATATACCCTCTTTGCAAACGCATACTGTTTACGGTAGCTTCGAATATCGGCATTCGCGCTCAAGATCTCCGTTTTGAGCTTTTTAGCCTTCAACGCGATCCCTTTACGCGCAAGTGCAACTTGGCTTTTTGTCTTAAGGTACTGTACCTTTGCCTGCTCCAGTTTAGCCGCATCCGAACCACCGTTAAAGATATTCCACGAAACTTGCATCCCGACCGTATAGGCATCTTTATCGGTAAAGTCATTCCACAAAGTATTGTCGGCACTACCATACTCTGCAAATGCTCCGACCTCAGGAAGATAACGGGATTTCTCAAGCGCTACATTGTCTTCTGTGATTGCCAATCCGAGTTTCGCTTTACGAATATCCAAGTTGTTTCGCTCAAGCATCGCCTTGGTCACTTTTGGCATTGGTGCAGTGTCACGTACTTTTTTAATACTGCTGACCTCTTTATTGAGAAGGAATGAGAGAAACTGATAGGCAAGTTCACGGTTCAAACGTGCCTGATTATACATACTCTCAGCCTCCGCCATACGTGCCTGTACCTCCAAAAGATCCGTCTCTTTGGCATACCCCTCTTTTTTCATATGCACGATCACATTCTCAAGTTTACGAATATTCTTCATGATTCTTGAGAGGTTGTAAATGTAGTTCTCGATCAGAGAGATATCGTAAAATGCCTTTTTCGTCTCAAAGATCTTTTGGTTCAAAAGCTTTCTTGAATCAAGTAGGCTCATACGGTGAAGTGCACGTGTGATCTTCCCGTACTGCGTAAGCTTTCCACCGGTATAGACAGGTAGCATATAGCTCAACTTGGTTTGAAAATGGTTACGTGCCTTAGGATTGTTCAAACTTTCCGGCGGCTTGTTGTACATATCGTAACACGCTTGCATATCACCATTTTGGCATAGCCCGAAGTTATTCATGAACTCATCCGCACCAAAGTCACCAAAATTTGCTTCTCTACTCTGAAGCTTGAAACCAAAGACGTTTCCCGCATCGTTCGAGCGTAAACCTGTTACGGTAAGGTCAGCCTTACCGTAGTTCATACCCTCTACTGATTTGACCTCAAGGGCTTTCATCTGTGCTTCGAATCTTGCGACTTTCAACTCTAGGTTCTCTTTTTTCAATATCCCTATCGCCTGTGCCAGACTGAGGTTCTCAATACCGGCAAAGAGAGGAAGAGAGACAGAGAGGATCAACACTGCTCGTTTCATCATAACATACTCCTAAAATCATACCTTTACAACACATTGATATGGTCATGAAGGGATTTAATAATTTGTGATTATAACTATTCTATATTAAGTAAGGTTTAAAAAGATTGATGTAAATTGTCAATTTTGCTAAATAGAACCGATAATGGTCCTATTTAGCTGTAGGCTTAAAGTGTTGCGTAACTTACGCTGATACATGCATCGAGCGATGCCAATGCATCCAATACTTTTTTAGAGACTTGACCGTCAACACGTACCACAGCCAACGCTTGCTGTTTATTATCGCGTCCCAGTCTAAAGTCTGAGATGTTCAGACCGTTCTCTGCCAAAATATGTCCCACATCACCGATCACACCCGGAGTGTCCGTATTTCTAAAGAATATCATCGTACCCTTCGGTTCAACTTCCAACATATAGTCATCGATCTCAATGATACGCTGTACCGTATCGTCAAAGACCGTACCGGCAATAGAGATAGTCGTATCTGCCGTTGTCAACTTGATAGCGATCTTGTTGGTAAATCCGCTCGTATTCGGTAAAACTTCGTTCGAAAGCTCAATACCACGCTCTTTTGCAACAAACTCTGCATTGACATAGTTCACCTGATCCGCTAATGATTCTGTGAGTACACCGACCGTTGCAAATGTCTGCATTGAAGCAAGATAATCTGCAACCGGTCCTTTAGCCGTCACTTTAATGGACTTGACCGCGCTCTTCGTTACTTGTGCACAAAGATGTCCCATCTTCTGAACAAGTTCAAGATAAGGACGTACGAAATCAGGAAGTTCATTCTCTTTGATCGGTAGGTTCAACGCATTTGGATAGGCGATACCTTTTGCCGCTGCAATCGCATTCTCCGCCGCTTGGATCGCGATATTTCGTTGAGATTCTTTTGTGTTCGCACCGAGATGTGGTGTTACTGTCACATTGTTCAAGTCAAGAAGCGGATGATCCGTTGCAGGCTCTTTGCTAAACACATCAATACCCGCCATTGCGATCTTACCGGATCTAAGACCTTCAAGAAGTGCATCTTCATCATAGAGCCCACCACGTGCACAGTTGATGAGGATCACGCCATCTTTCATCTTGGCGATCTCATCTTTGCCGATCATACCGATCGTCTCTTCCGTTTTAGGTGTATGGATCGTAATGATATCACATGCAAGAATATCGTCAAAGTTCTTTGTGTATCCGATGTCAAGATCAGTCGCTTTACTTGGATCGATATATGGATCGTATGCTACGACATCCATCTCAAATGCTTTGGCACGTTTCCCTACACGAGAACCGATGTTACCAAAACCGATAATACCGAGCTTTTTGTCTTTCAACTCCGTTCCGTACCAGTCCTGGCGTCTCCACACACGGTCCAATTTGAGGTTATTATGTGCATATGGGAATTGGCGTACACAAGAGAGCATATGTGCCATCGTAAGCTCAACTGCCGCGATCGTGTTTGCCGTTGGAACGTTCATTACAACGATACCTTGCTTACTCGCTCCCGGAATATTGACATTATCAACACCAACACCTGCTCTTACGATCGCAGTGATCTTCTTTGCCGAAGCAAGAAATGCATCATCCACATCGGTAGAAGAACGCGTAATAGCAACATCTGCTAGAGGAATGATCTCTTCGATCAGTTTATCTTTGGGCTCATCCGCAGCATTGATCAGTTCGACCTCAGGATCGTTCGCCAAAATATCCAATCCGCTTTGATGTATATGGTCACAAACAACAATGGTTTTTTTTGACATCGTATACCTTTATTTTTAATTTAGAAAGTTGTTGAGCCCAAAGAGGGGCTCATATAAACGCAGTTTAGTGAGTTTTGCTTAAAAAGCGTTTGTAGAAGAGGTGTTATTTTTTAAGAATATCGCCAAATGCATCACCAAGGGTCATGCTATCATCTTGGTCAAGATTAAGTTTTTCTAGTGCTTCACGCTCTTCTTGACGCTCAAGTCTTTTTACAGAAACTCTGATTCTGTCAGAATTCGGATCGATAAAGCTAATAACACCTTTGATCTCTTGACCTTTTTCGATCTCGTCGAATTTCAACGGGTGAAGGTCTTCTGTTCTGATAAGTGCATCAACATTTTCATCAAGTGCGATGAATACACCAAAGTCTTTCTTATCTTTCACAGTACCGGTTACGATCGAACCGTTTTTATGGTTTTGTGCAAAAGCAGCTACAGGAGAGTCTTCCAATGCTTTTTTGCTAAGAGAGATCTTACCTGCATCTTTGTCGATCTTGATGATCTTCACTTCAACTTCGTCACCTACATTAAGCTCAGATTTCGCATTTTTACTCTTATCCCAAGAGATCTCTTGGTTATGAAGAAGCCCCTCTACCGGTCCTACTTTTACAAATGCACCGAAATCTGTAATCGATGTTACTTCACCTTTAACTACATCACCTACTCTGTACTCAGAAGTAAATGCGTCCATTGGTTTTGGAAGAAGGTTTTTCAAACTTACTCTTAGTCTTCTACCCTCTTTATCGATCTCGATCACCTCAACATTGATCTCTTCACCATTTATCAAGTAGTCTTTTGGGTGTTTTACATTCTTATCCCAAGAGATCTCGGAGACATGAAGGAATGCTTCAAGGTCTTCACCAAGATCAACGAATACACCATAAGGCTCAATGTTAGAAACAGTTGCTGTTACAGTATCGCCTACACCGATAATAGAATCGATATCTTCCCATGGATCTGGGTTCGCATCTTTAATAGAGAGAGAAAGATGTCTCTTCTTCTTGTCGTAATCCAATGCAACAACGTTAACTTCATCACCCTCTTCGAAGTATTTAGATGGGTTAACCGGCCCTTTATGAGAGATCTGAGAGTAGTGAACAAGACCGTCCATACCACCAACATCAACGAACATACCGTAAGATGTGATCTTTTTGATCGTTCCTACCACAGGCTCTTTATTCTCAAGAAGTGCAGAAACAATCTCTTCCGTTTTCGCTCTGTCTCTTTCAATAAGTTCTTTTCTTGAAACAACAACAGAACCTTTCTCTTTATCGACTTTAACGATAACTGCTTTTACCTTTTTACCGATAGGATCGATCTTAGAAGAGAGATAAGAGAGTGTTCTTGGCATGAAGAACTCAAGTCCGTCAACCTCAACAACATACCCACCCTTGTTCTTCTTCGTTACGACACCTTCGATGATATACTCTTGTTCAGGGTCATACTCTTCGATGAACTCGTTCAATGCTGCTCTAGCTTGCGCTGCTTTATAAGAGATACGCCCTCTACCTTGGTTGAGCACTTCGATCTCATCACCGACTTTAAAGAGAATGTTCTCCTCTTCGTCTTTGATCTCGTCAAGATTCAAGTTGGCATCTCTACCACCACCGATATCCACAACTGCCAAGTTGTCTTTCTCATCGATCTTTACAACTGTTCCTGTAACCAAATCACTTTTTGACTCCGACTTTTTAAACGATTCCTCAAGCATCGCCTCAAAGTCAACTTCTTCTATTTCGATATCTTCGAACTTCATACCTATCCTTATGTGTACACTAATTTTGCGTTATTATATCGAAATTTTTTGTGAAGATGCTTATAGCATTTTAGTAGGAGGTAGGAGGTAGGAGGTAGGAGGTAGGAGAATTTTGCAACGGTTGTCTTGATCCAACCTTATCTACTCTTTGCTCCCTATTATCTACTACCTAAGTGCAATGCTCTCCAACACCTCAAAATAGGTAGGGAATGTCTTTGCCGTACACTCAGGTTCATTGATCGTTACGGAGACAGGATCAAGTGCCAACAGAGAAAAACACATTGCCATGCGGTGATCGTCATAGGTATCGATAGCCGCATGCTTGAGTACTTTGGGAGGTGTTACACTTAAGAAGTCCTCCCCCTCTTCCACTTGGGCACCCACTTTACGAAGCTCCGTTGCCATAGCTGAGAGTCTGTCGGTCTCTTTGACCCGCCAGTTATAGATATTACGCAGTGTGGTTGTACCGTCCGCAAAAAGTGCTGTGGTCGCAATGGTCATTGCCGCATCGGGGATATGGTTGAAGTCCATATCGATCGCATGGAGCTCCCCTCGACTGACCGCTACATAATCTTCCGCCCACTCCACTTTCGCACCCATTTTTTCAAGTACATCCGCAAAAGCGATATCACCTTGAATACTGTGCTTCCCGATACCGGTTACCTTTACCGTACCGCCTTTGATCGCTGCGGCTGCAAGAAAGTAGGATGCGGATGAGGCATCACCCTCTACCATAAAGGTATCGAGTGCTTTATAGATCTGCCCTGCTTTTACCACAAAAGTTTCATAGTCTCGGTTCTCCACCTCAACACCGAAACGTTTCATGATATCAAGCGTAATATCAATGTAAGGTTTAGAGACCAGTTCCCCGACAATACGGATAGTCATATCCTCCTGTGCCATGGGTGCGGCTATCAAAAGTGCGGTTAGGAACTGACTGGAGATCGTACCGTCTATCTCCACATCACCACCTTTCAATCCGTTCGCGATGATCTTCAAAGGTGGATACCCTTCACTCTCTAAGTAGTCGATCTGAGCACCCGCACTTCGAAGTGCATCGACAAGATGTCCGATAGGACGCTCTTTCATACGAGGCTCTCCTGTAAGTACAAACTCACCGCATCCCAGTGTCAATGCCGCACATAAAGGACGCATCGCTGTCCCGGCATTTCCTAAAAAGAGCTCTTTTGGCGTATCACAACAGAAAGGGCCTCCGTTACCGACAACAATACATTCGGTCTTATCTTCAGAGAGCGTATAGGAAACACCCAATGCTTTTAAAGCATTGAGCATATGTCTGGTATCATCACTCTCTAAAAGGTTTGTGATCTTCGTTGTCCCTTCTGCCAGTGCTGCAATCAGCAGTGCGCGATTGGAAAGGCTCTTGGAACCAGGGAGGTTAACCTCACCTTCTACTTTTTTAATCGGTACGAGTGTAATACTGTTCATGTAACCCTACTTACTGTTTTACGATCTTTTCAATGGCATCGATCACATTCTGAACGATCCAATCCGGTGTTGATGCCCCTGCGGAGATACCACATAGCTCTTTACCCTCGAACCACGTAGCTTTAAGCTCACTCTCATTTTCAATAAGATAACTCTCATCACAATAGCTCTTACAAATAGAGTGCAACTGCTTGGTATTGGAAGAGTGTTTCCCTCCGATCACGATCATCACATCCGCATCTTTGGCAAGCTCTGCCGCCGCATCTTGGTTTTCAAACGTCGCATTACAGATGGTATTGAAAACACGTACCTCTTTATGGTTCAAGATCAGAGCATTCACAACCTTCAGAAAATCTTCGGGCTTTCTGGTCGTCTGTGCGACAACGGCAACTTTGGAAAGGATCGGTAAACCTTCAAGCTCCTTCTCATCCGCTACGATAAATGCATTGCGTTGATCTTTTGCATAAGAGACCACTCCTTTGATCTCAGGATGGTTCTTATCTCCGAAGATCACAATACTGTAACCTTTTTCACTCATCTGTGCGACGATATTCTGTGGTGTCGTTACATACGGGCAGGTAGCATTGATGATCTCATTGCCTTGAGCCTTCAACTGCGCAAGTTCATCTTTGGGAATACCATGCGTACGGATTACTACCGCATCGTTCGCCTCTACATCATCAAGCTTCTCCGCCAATCCGATATCAAACCCCTCTTTAAGACGGTTGATCTCATCTTTGTTGTGAATGAGCGGACCGTAGGTTTTACTTCCTTGATGCTCCTCTGCAATACGGATCGCACGTTTAACACCAAAACAGAAACCATAACTGGAAGCAAGCTGGATCTTCATACTCATCGTAACTCCGCTCCACACTCAGATGCCAAGGCCTCTATGATCTTCTGCATGACCTCCTCGATATCCTTCTCTTTAAGTGTCTTCTCCATCGACTGGATAAAGAAACGTATTGTCAGTGATTTCTTGTCACCCAGCTTCTCATCGGTATAGACATCGATAGGATAACTCTCTTTAAGCATTGGAAGATCTAATCCGTTCAACACCTTTACAACCTCATAATAGTTCATCGATTTATCGATAACGATACTGAGATCCTTGTATACCCCTTGGAAGTTGGAGATCGGCTTCGCATTGATATGTTTAGGCATCAATGCTTCAAGCTCAACCTCTGCAATGAATGTCACAGGGATTCCATATGCCTCTTGCACAGTAGGGTGAAGTTTACTTATGAAACCGCACACTTTATCATCTTTGACGATGTCTGCCGACTGATATGGATGGATCAAACCATTCTTCTGCGTACATGGTACAAGTTCGAAGTGGCCGATCACCGCTCCTAGCTTTTGTGTAAATGTTGCAAAATCGATCAATGGCGGTTTTCCCGCATTTTTGATACTCTCCACTTCCACCTGCCCGGCAAAAACGAACACCATTCTCTCCGATTGGTTACGCTCAGCATCGAATACCGCACCGATCTCAAATAGCGGAATGGATTTCTTCGTATAGCTTACATTACGTTTAACAGCAAGAAGCTGATTGGTCAATAGTGTACTTCTTAATGTGTTAAGCTCTTCTGCGATCGGGTTGGCAAGCTCCAATGCATCTTTCGTCACTTCAAAACCATACTGTTCAAGTGTTGCACGCTCACTAAATACATACGAAACGTTTTCATAGAATCCGATACCCACTGCTCTATTTCGTAACGCTTTTTTCGCTTTATATCTATCTGAAGTGGCATTGAGTCGTTTCTTCTCAGCAAACACAAGCGGTTTTGCCGGAATATTGTTGATACCGATAATACGTACGATCTCTTCTGCAATATCCTGAATATTCTTAATGTCGTGTCTAAAGAGCGGTACTTTTGTTGCAAGCTGATGGTCGTTCATCGCAGTGATCTCAAAACCAAGTTTCTGCAATACCGTAGCTATCTTACCAAGGTCCACATCCATACCGATAATAGAGGAGATCTCGTTTGCATCTACCAGGATCTTCATCTGCTCACGCTCTACCTCAACTTCTAAAGCACCTTCATAACACTCACTCTTCGTGTAGGTCTCCATCAAATACGAAAGATAAGTTAACCCGAATGTCAGATCCCCGTTCGAACCGCGTGATGTCTTATAGAAAAGCTCATCCTTCTCCACATCAAGTGAAGCGACCGCTTCGGAAAGCAGATCGGGGTGGATATAGCTTGCTTCGATCAAGACCTCATTACTCTCATCGGTCGGCTTGGTCTTAGCTACCTGATTAACCCCTACGATACTTACATGTTTCCCATTGGCATACACATGAATGATCCCTTTGGCATATGCCTCGACCGAAACGATCACTTTCTCATCTTCCGGTTCACACAGGCTGGCACAGCTATACATACGCAAGATCACACCCGTTGCATGGGTCGCATATGCCAAAAGTTCTTCCAGCGCACAGCTTGCTTCCACCTTGACCATCGCCAAACGCAGCTTAATGAGGAAACTGCTGGCACTCTTCTCTACTCTGGCAAGCTTATAGCAAAGATCCGCATCCATCTCACCTTTGGTATGCAAGTCTGCTTTTCGTGCTATACCGAGCTTCATACGCTCTTCAAGTTTTACCTCAAACGGTTTCATCTCAATATTGAGCGCAGCGGAGAGATCGCGCGCCACACCATAGATACTTAGACAGTCCCCACGGTTTGCGGTCAACTCAAGCTCAATGATCGTATCGGCTACTTTCTCATAACTACCAAGCTCACGCCCTACTTCAAGCATTCCGATACTCTCGTCCAGGATCATGATCCCTTTACCCATATCAGGAAGCCCCAGCTCAGATGCGGCACATACCATTCCCGCACTCTCTACACCACGAAGTTTTGCATGTTTGATCTTAAAGTCACCAGGAAGTACCGCACCGATGGTCGCAACTGCAACATATTCCGCATCCACGACATTGGCCGCACCACAAACGATCTGTAGTTTCTGGGAACCGACATCGATCTGACATACGTTCAATTTATCCGCATCCGGATGCTTTTCACAAGAGAGGATCTTTCCGACCACCACTTTTTCAGGGATCTTGACCTCTTCCATGCTATCCACTTCCAAACCGATAGCATTGAAAGTCTCATAGAGCGTTTCGTTGCTGACGCCACTAAGGTCTATAAACTCATTCAACCATGATCTTGTTACTATCATCTAAACTGCTCCAACAAACGAATATCTCCTTCAAACAGGCTTCTAAGATCAGGGATCTTATGTACCAACATCGCAATACGTTCTACACCCAAACCAAACGCATAACCGCTTACATCTTCATACCCTACGGCTTTAAAGACGTTCGGATCGACAATACCGCATCCGAGGATCTCAATCCATCCCGTATGAGAACAGACACGACACCCCTCTCCATCACAAAAGATACAGCTAATATCCACTTCTGCTGAAGGCTCGGTGAAAGGAAAGAAGCTCGGGCGGAAACGGACATCGACATCTCCGAACATATACTGAAGGAAATCGGTCAATATCGCTTTGAGGTTGGCAAACGAGATCTTGCCTTTCTCATCGACAACCAATCCCTCTACCTGATGGAACATCGGCGTATGGGTTACATCATAATCACGTCTAAAGACAGACCCCGGTGCGATCATACGGATCGGCGGTTTCTCTTTGAGCATCGTTCTTATCTGTACCGGTGAGGTATGCGTACGCAATAATCCGCCGTCTTTAAAGTAGAACGTATCCTGCATATCACGTGCAGGATGGTATTTCGGCAGGTTCAATGCTTCAAAGTTATGGAAGTCATCTTCGACCATATTGCCGCTCTCTACAGAGAAGTTGAGTGCCACAAAGTAGTCGATGATCTTGTCCATCGTCTCCATCACAGGGTGTAGTGCACCCTTTTGTGCCAAGGTGCCATAAAGCGATACATCGATCGCCTCACTCTTGAGCACTTTCTCGATCTCTTCGGCCTTCAATGCCTCATAACGTGAGTCAAATGTAGCCTGTAGTGCGGCTTTTTGCTTGTTCAGCCCCTCTGCAAAAGCCTTTTTTTCCGGTCCGGGGATATCTTTCATCTTCGCAAACTCCGCTGCTAAGACACCTTTTTTTCCAAAAAGTTCGATACGTACTTTTTCCAATGCTTCAAGCGAGTCGGCTTGAAGTATCTTTACTTCTAAATTCTCCATAATGCTCCATTTATCGCATAATATAATGATCAAAAATTATCGTGATTTTATCTAAATGTAACTAATAGTGGGATTTAGTGTGATATAATTGCCATACAACACCATCATGAAGGATTTAAAGTATGTGTATATTCTGTCAAATTGTCAAAGGGGAGATCCCTAATAATACGGTTCATGAAAATGAGGATTTCTTAGCTTTTCACGATATTCATCCAACTGCCCCCATACATGTACTCATCATTCCAAAAGTGCATGTAGAGAATTTTCAATCCGTAGATGCCCAGACGATGGCTAAGATGACACCTTTCATCCAAGATGTTGCAGAGAAACTCGGTATCGATCAAACCGGATACAGACTTATTACGAACAATGGAAGTGATGGTGGGCAGGAAGTACCACATCTTCATTTCCATATCTTAGGTGGAGGCAAACTTGTCTGGAACCATCAACATGAAGATCCACACAAAAGCATCTAGCTTATAACATCGGGCTTCCCCGATGTCAACTGTCTAAAGCCGTTAACTTCTCCTCATACTCCGCCACGATCTCCTCATCTTCCAATGAGGCTGTTTCCAACCGTTCAAACCACTCATCTACCTGCTGCTGTAAGATCCCTACCTCTTTGGAAAGCTCCATAATGGCACTATTGTCACCGGAGAGTGAAGCTTGCTCAAGAGCTTCGTTCTTTAGCACCATCTCCTCTTCAAGTTTCTCTATCTTCTCTTCGCACAGTTTGATCTCTTTGGTAAAGGACTTACGCTTCTCGTTACGCTCCTGTGTCAAGGCACGACGAAGCTTCTTACGCTCCTTGTAGTCGATCTTGGGTTTCTTCTTTTTAGGCTTACTTCCCTCTTCCTCTTCCCAGCCGATCTTCTCAAGGAACTCATCATACATCCCTTCAAAATACTCCGCTCCGCCTTTATGGAAGATGATCAGTGCATCCGCCAGTCGTCTAAGCAGCATCTCCGAGTGCGTGACCATAATAAGTGAGCCTTCAAAGGCTTCAATGGCATCTGCCAACGCATCGATCGATTGCATATCAAGGTGGTTGGTCGGTTCATCCAAAAAGAGCAGATTCGCAGGTGTAGCGATGATCTTCCCAAGCATCACACGGCTTCGTTCCCCTCCTGAAAGCACTTCGATCTTCTTGTCCCCAAGTTCCCCTGAGAACATCATCCGCCCAGCAATATTACGTGCCTGTGGAATACCGATCTCCTTACTCATCGAAGCGATCTCCTCTACGATCGTTGCAGAGGTATTCAAACGCTCAATATTGGTCTGTCCGAAGTGAGCAAACTTGGTAGAGGGATGATAGTTCAGCGTTCCTTTTTGCAGAGGCAGCTCCCCTGCAATATAATTGAGCAGTGTCGACTTACCCTTTCCGTTCTTTCCGATGATCGCAATACGCTTCCCCTTCTCCAGAGCAAAGGTTACATTCTCAAAAAGAGGATTTTCAGGATCATACCCAAACCTCAAATTCTCAGCCCTCAGTACGATCTTTGCAGGCGTATCGGCATAGTTAAAACGAAATGAGAGATCGGTATCGGTCTCAAGCTCTCCCATCTCCTCCATCTTATCCAGCTCTTTCTGCTTCGACTGTGCCATCGCTGCCGTAGAGGCTCTGGCTTTGTTTCTGGCAACGAACTCCTCAAGCTCCTTACGCTTCTTCTCCTGATTGGCTTTGGTCTTTTCGTAGGTCTCATCTTCAAGATCAAGCGTCGCATAGTATTTGTGGCTGTCTCCCTGTACCAGACGCAATCCTTTACGCTGCACACCCATCGTATGGGTCGTGACCGAATCCATAAAATCACGGTCGTGGGTAATGAGCAGCACTTCACCGTCAAACTCCCGAATGAAACTCTTAAGCCAGCGAAGTGAAGGGAGATCAAGGTAGTTGGTCGGCTCATCCAGCAGCAGCATATTGGGCTCGGTCGCCAGCAGTTTAACCAGGTTGATACGGATCTGATATCCTCCTGAGAAGCTTAATGGATCTTTATCGAGATCCTCTTCGGTAAAGCCCAGCCCAAAGAGCAGTTTCTCGATCTTGTAAAAGTTCCACTGCTCATCTTCAGGCAGTACCAACGCACACTCTTCACGCACTGTCTTTTCAGTAAAGACCAGATGCTGCTTTAATGCCCCGATACGGTAGTTCTTCGGAATGGCGATATCGCCACTGTCCCATCCTTCTTCTCCGAGGATCATCTTAAATAGTGTCGATTTCCCCGATCCGTTACGCCCGACCAGACCGATCTTCTGGTTTTTGGCGACTTTAAGGTTCACATCACGAAAGAGGGTTTGTCCCCCGAAGCTTTTGGAGAGATTGGTAAGTTGTATCATGTTGTTACTTCCCGATATCAAATTTGAAACGGATTATAACCAAATCTCCTCTATCTACGCATAGAACTTCTTAAAGAGCATCATGGCAAGCAATGTTGCTAAGATCGTCAGAGTTACATTTAAAAACAGATTAAGTGCTACCTTTGTATAGTCTCCGTCTTGAAGCATATTGACATTCTCAAGAGAGAAGGTTGAGAATGTTGTCAACGCTCCCAAAAATCCGGTCATCACAAATGCCTTGTACTCCGGTTCTACTACCTGAGCAAATAACATTGCAGCAAATCCGATAATAAAACTTCCCAGTACATTCACACTAAGGGTTCCTACTGGAAAGAGAGTTTCCGAATGACTTTGCACGAAACCTGCGATCAGATAACGGGAGATCGCTCCTAGAAATCCACCCATCCCGATGATCATTAAAAGTGTAAGATTCATTCCCTCTCCTACTTGTGTTTATAGGTGATCACTTCAACATCACTCAAAGAGGTCAGTCCCTCTTCTATCATAGGTTCTATCTTCTCAAGAAAGCCTCTTACCTTCGCTTCATCATCGATCAGTTCGATCACCAATGGTAAGACTTGAGAGAGAACAAGCACATTAAAACTATGCACTTCACTATGTGCCCCCATACCGGCAACCCCTTTCAAAACCGTAGCACCGGCAAGTCCATACGCTTTGGCTTCGAACAAAATCACTTCCCACAATGGTTTGCCATCATACTTATCCTGATTATTGATATAGATGCGTGCCACTTTCTTTTTACCTATATATCTCTTCACAAATATCCTTTCTGACTCTTTTTTTGATTATAGCACTGCAATGTAAATATTTCTCTTTGTAGTTATTTTGAAGTTAACAAAGGCTTCAATAAGTTGCAAACGATAAAAACAGTTTATATGAAATTCATATCTACTATGATATTATAGGACAGCCACTTAGAAAGGATAGAACATGAAATCACTACTTACCCTCTCTCTATTATTTATTATCCTCTCTTCTCTTCAGGCAGACACCATAGATGCCAAACAGGTTTACAAAACAAAATGTTTTATGTGTCATATAACCAAGCTTATTACCAGAGATCAAAAAAAAGGGCTTATCGGGTAATCCTCCCATCATGAAGTAATGCTTCATATCAAAGAGCATTATCCAAAGAAAAAAGAGGCTGTTGCTTTCATTACAGACTATCTGATGCATCCGAGTGCAGACAAAGCACTTTGTGCTTCTATCGACATTCGGTATCATGCCCTCTATGAAAGGACGTATGAATCAACAAGAAGCACTTGCTGTTTCAGAGATGATCTTTGAAAAGTTTCCAAGAGAACAATTTGCTACCATGGAGAAAAAAAGCAGAGAAGGCATTACATTTGACACGATCGATATTGACAAGGATGGAAAGATCACCTCAAAAGAATTCCAGATCTTCAGAGCCAAACGCAATCATATGGATCCAAACAGTTTCAAACACGATCTCTATTTTCAAAAGATCGATCAAAACAAAGATGGATACATGGACAGAGCAGAATTTCAGAAGATGCGAGAAGAGGGGATGAAGTAGAAAAAACCTCTCTTTCCTAGGAGCAACACGCTCCGCCAAAGCCATCATCCATCTCGATGCTTCCACCGCCACCGGAAGCAATGCTCTCTTTGACTGCGATCTTCTCACCGTTATAGACGATCGTATAACTGATCTTTACAGAGTCTCTAATGGAATTGATGGTCGTGCAGTAACTCTCCAAAGAAGCCAAAATGTACCGCTTCGCCTTCACGGCATCGAATGACCCCTCAAATTCATAGATCATGTGCAAAGACGCAAACTTCATCGGCACACTCATCTGACGCTCTATCTCTGCGGATACTTTATAGTTACTCACCACATACCCGTCCTTTTCAGCCATCACCACAAGGTCAATCCCCGTACATCCGATGATCCCAGTAGCAAAATACTCCACAGGCGTGATCTCTTTACAGTCCAAAACATAAGAGGATTTCGTGGTATTGGCTTTGAACTTCTTTTCACCCAGATACTCTAATGATACGTTCATATATTTTCCTTAGATGTTTTTTTGCAAATAACCGCTAAATATCTCTTCTATAAAGCTCTCAAAATCTACAAGATGCTTCTGAACGATCGCCACTACGATCTCAATGTTCAAATTTTGATAATCATGCACGGCAATATTTCTAAACCCGACCATCCTCTGCATCTGAGTACAGCTCTTTTGACTAATAATGTCAGCTTCTAAAAGTAAGTCAAAAAGTTCACGGCTGGTATTAGGCAGTCCGAGGTTTCTGTTTTTACAATGTGCGTAGCGATGTCAATGCTCGCCTGCGATGCCCGCTCCAGATTGAGTATGACCGAGTCCTGTTTCGTAAAATTCTCTTCAAACTCCGCTTCAGAACCGACATACTCTTCCCGAATACGCCGTAAGCATCTCTCTATTGTCTGTATCTTGTTCAGCACTACATCAGACATGCAAACCTCCAGAAACTGATCGTCTTTGCATGATCGCATCGACAATAGGCTGTCTCTCCTCCTGAAAACGCAGGTAAAAACTGTACGCAAGCGTCTCAAAAGCCTCTACCTCATACCCCTCGCCATATAGCCGTTCACCCGTAGAGAGTATCTGATATCTGAACACCGTATTGGTCTGAGAAAGCTCTATGAGATCAACATCTTTGGAAAGCTGCCGTGCCAACTGCTGAGAGAGTTCCCAGCGCACGACATTGTCAAGTGGTTTCTTTGACAAGTAGGCGATATCCACATCACTGGAAGAAACAGCACTCCCGTCTTTCTGACTGCCAAAAAGGTAGAGTGCCTGAAGTGTCGGTATCGCTTGCTTCAGCGTTTCAACAATGTGTTGTTTCTCATCACTGCTCAGATACACTACTGCCCTTTTTTCTTTTAATTATAGCTTATTTTAGTTATTGAGCCAAATTACTTCATTCTTAATTTTGACTTGTTCCATATCTCTCGATATGAAATACATACAATAATAAATCAAAACATAGTTTCAGTATAGGATATGTATTCCGTATCAGAAAATACAGAACGAGCTAATGATACGTTCATATATTTACCTACTGTTTTTCAATCCACTCCTTCATACTCTCAACCTGCTCCAAAGTCCTAATAGTAGCCGTACCACCCTCAGACTGTCTCGCATTCATTGAAGCACGGATATCAAGCAGGGCGATCACCCCTTCTCCAATGCGTTCATCAATACTCTGCAGCTCTTCCAAAGTAAGCTGGGAGATATCAACACCCTTCTCTTCTGCAAGATTCACCACATTACCGGTAATATGGTACGCATCACGGAACGGAAGCCCCTGCTCTTTAACCAAGTAGTCTGCCAGGTCGGTAGCAGAGAGGTGTCCTACCATACAGGCGGCTTCCATTGCTTCTTTGTTCACCGTCATATCGGCGATCATCTCATTGAGTACCTGAAGACTGAGCAGTGCGGTTTTAACAGAGTCAAAGACTCCCTCTTTATCCTCCTGCATATCTTTGTTGTAGGCAAGCGGCAGACCTTTCATCACAGTCAAGAGTGCCACAAGGTTACCGTTGACACGCCCTGTTTTACCACGAAGCAACTCTGGAATATCAGGATTCTTCTTCTGAGGCATGATGGAGCTACCCGTCGCATGACGGTCACTCAGTGTCACCCATTTAAATTCTGCCGCACTCCACAAGATAAGCTCTTCACTCAAACGGCTCATATGCATCATCATCGTTGCGATGTTAAAGAGGATCTCCAGTGCAAAGTCACGGTCACTGACCGTATCAAGACAGTTGAGGGTTGGTGCGTTGAAACCCAATTTGTCCGAAGTGGTCTGTCTGTTAATAGGATGCGGTGTCCCTGCTAAAGCCGCACAACCGATAGGCGAATAGTTATTACGCTCATAAGAGCTCATAAATCGCTCATAATCGCGTTTGAACATACTTGCATACGCCATCATATGGTAACCGAAGTTAATCGGCTGAGCATGCTGCAGATGTGTCATACCCGGCAGCATCGTTTCGGCATTCTCTTCTGCTACTTTGACAAGTGTCTCTATATTCTCCAAAAGCAGCTCAGCTATCGCTTTGGTATTATTCAATACGTAGAGTCTGAAATCCAGTGCCACCTGATCATTACGGCTTCGTGCAGTATGCAGACGCTTTCCTGCATCTCCGATACGTCTTGTCAGTTCACCCTCGATCGCCATGTGAATATCTTCATCATCTCCATCGAGACTCAATCTACCCTCTTCAATGTCTTTGAGTATCTCATAAAGCCCATTCTCGATCTGCTCATAATCCTCTTCAGAGATGATCTCCTGCTCTTTGAGCATATAGGCATGCGCACGTGAACCTTCGATATCTTCTCTGTAAAGTACCTTGTCAAAAGGGAGAGAGTTGTTCAACTCCTGAAGCAGGCGTGAACTCTCTGCTGAAATTCTCGCTGAAGCGATCTTTTTTGCCATAATAGTATCCTAGTCATATAAATTAGTGTATTTTAGCGAAAAAGCGATAAATGGATGGCACGGATGTGCCAAGCGTTCAGTGTTAAGCGCGTAGCGTAAGAGCATGAAATTAATGTCCTTCTTAACCTTCTTAACGCTTAGCACTACACGCTGAACGCTCTTCTACGTAGTTAATTAGCAGACAGATCTATAGCTATGGATTAAAATAGCGGCGTAATTGAGGTGAAATTGCACTTGTGATTTGAATGGGCGTGATAAAAAGCTGGTAATACATTGAAGAGCATAAAATTAACAGTGAAGTGATAAGAAGTATTGGGATCAATTGTAAGAGTG
>Ga0256837_1000131_pt1 | contig 68490 bp, 99 predicted proteins | sample 4562384metaG_FD_185976 | JGI IMG/M metagenome (GOLD analysis project Ga0256837, IMG submission 185976) | Hydrothermal vent microbial communities from Guaymas Basin, Mexico - 4561-384 | ecosystem: Environmental > Aquatic > Marine > Hydrothermal vents | place: Mexico: Guaymas Basin | collected... | reverse complement strand
CCTCCACCAGAAGGTATAATACCTGATATTTTATGATTGTGTACTTGATATTCTATGCTATCTTGCAACACCTCATACTCTAAACGGGCAGCCCGTTCACCATCTTTGTAAAGCCATTCTTTAATTATGTTATATTCAAATTGTGCTCCCTCTCGTAAATATCTAGCCTTAGTTGTAGAGACGCTTAATCCTACTTTGTAATAACTTTTATTACAAAATTTTATTTCTATTAGATACAAAATAACAGGCCTATCTTTATAGTATTCAGGTGGTCGTACCCCACTGAATACTCTTTTGGAATCGTTGCATTGTTTGCATCCATAGTCTTTTAAGCTAGCGGGAGTGGTGACTATTTCTCCATGCTTTGCACAAGAAACCTTAAAATCTTTATGCCATCCTGACCATACGCTGTTTTCAAAAGAAAAACCTTCTTTTCCTAAATTTTTAATATACTTCTCTAGTTTATTACGAAAAAAAGCTTCTCTGTTACATTGTTTGCACCCTCCGCCCAAAAAATTACTTTTTTTCAATATAATTAAACCGTGCTTATAGCACTGCATCTCCACAAGGCTATCTCCTGATGTATAGAGTACATTGTCCCAGCCTGTATTAAACATATTTGGGTACCTGTCATTTATAGACTGTATAAAGGCTTTTTTATTTATTACAGATACATATTCTTTTAGATATATACTGTCACATTTCTTGCAACCTGACCATTTGGCATTTATTACAGATTTAGGTTTAGCTTTGAAATAACCATGCCTAGAACATATAAAACAGGCTTCTTTAAGCATGGTACTCACAGTTTCCTTGGAGAGCACTATGTGACTTATATTTCTATTTTTTAGAGCTTGTTCTATTTTTTCTGATGTAGAGTTTTTCATTCTAATTTAATAAAGAACAAGCTTTTTTAAAGGAACAATAGTTTTCAGCTATATTTTTTTTGCTGTAATCTAAATAATCCTGCAATTTATCGTCATCCAAAATTTCTTTTATTCTGAGTGCAAGTGCAGGTATATCTTTCTCTAGTTCTCTATCATATAAAAGGCCTCCCGAGTACATTTCTGTATAACTTTTGTCTTTAGGCATAATTACCTTAGCACCTAGATGTAAGCTCTCTAATGTCGCGATTCCATAATTCTCGTGTAAAGCAAAACTCATTACAATTTCTGCCTTTCCTAATAAAGTATAATATTCTTCCTTTGTTCTTTTTTCACCTTGAGTATAAATAAAATCATAGTCTGGAAAGTGTTCTTTCATCGCTTCAAATAAATGTGGTTGTTTATCTTCATTAATTCTATGAGGAAAAACTATAATTTTTTCTTTATTTGTAGAAACATATTGTTCTAATTCTGTTAAATTAGTAGGACATCCTGATACTTTAAATTTATTTTTGTATTGGGGGAAATTAACTAATAGATGGTCTAAGTGATAATTAGTTGCGACATAAATTTCTTCCAAACATTCAAACATACTTGTCTCAAAATGTTTTGCCCAATGATTATTTCCTTTAATACCCAAAATATCTGATGAATCATAAGAATTGGTGTGAATATATCCATATTGCTTCACTCGTCTATCAGTCATATTAATCATATATTGAGTGGCCATTACTGTTGGAGTAAAAGCATCGGTATAAAATATATAATCTCCATCTTTGATTGTACCATCAGATAACATCTCTGATATTTTAATTTGTTGTTCTGCTTTGTATTTCATTGTTTTAGTGAAATCAAAAAATCCACCTGAAGTGGTTCCTTCATAATCAGTTCCTGAAATTGTTTTAATAACTAGTCCAGTTTCTTTAGAGAAAATTTCAGGTACATTTTCTCTCCATTGTCCAGTATATCTATTGGTAAGTAACTCAATATCTACTACCCAAATTGTTTTAGTCATTCTGTACTACCTTTAAAATAGAACCATTTTCGCCGTCTTCATTTACTTCACAAGCTGTTAAATTAAATTTGTTGATAAGTTCTTCAGCAATCATTTCACAGCTTGAACTACCAAAGTAATGACTTCTCAAAGCATCATCGTAATATTTTTCTTTCATATAGTCTAAAATTTTGTGTTTTAGCTCTATAAATTCTATATCTCTATCATTATGAGTTACTTCTGAATAGCATTTAATTCCAAACATATGCCTATGATCATCTCTTAAATAAGAGACCTCTTCAATGGGGCAATTAGCCCATCTGTGTATTCCGTCTATGCTTAGGGAGCAAAAAACCTCTTTCTTAATTGTTTTTGACATAAAGTCTCCTTTGTTTTGTTTATATATTATAGTAGAAAACTACTTAATATTTTTCTAGAAAAGATCGCTCTTTTAAAAGTGAATTACTAGTCAAATATATATGCCCTTAAAACTTATCTAATGCTTTAAGGTCTATAATGTCGTTTAACTTACTCCGTTTGTTTTAGTTAAAACTTTTTATCAAACTATAGAGACGAAAGTAAGTTCTAAAGTTAAAATAGAATATAATTACATAAGAAACCTTAACTTACCACTCTTCGTCGTTGAATTCCTCTAATAAACTGGTAGAATCTGTATTTCTTTTGATAGTTTTTTGTTTAAGGCCTGTTAAAGAAGATAAAAGAATGCTTCTTACAGAACCATCTACTGCAACGGTCCTATGGCCGTTCTGATAACTAAAGATTTCTCTACTGAGTTCGCCATCTGATATTTTATCTGTTGCTTGGGTTCCTTTGTAGGGATGCCCCGAGATTGTTTCTGTAATATAATCAGAATGCTTATTACAATTTTTTATAAGATTTATGAGATTGCTTGGCCACTTTGTAAGAGTTTGTAATTCATTAGTATTTACAGATGAACTGGCTTCTAAGTGACTAAATAGGTCAATAATCATTTTACTAGCCCATAAAAAAGAGAATATATTTACTGCATTATGATAAGAGTCATCTGTTTCAAAATCAGATTTAACCCGTTTCCTTTCTGAGTTGTATTGCGTAAAGTTTTCTTGAAAATCTGTATAACTATTGCAATTTATAATTTTAAGTTCTGTTTTAAATTCGTCATAAATCTTAGTAAGAATACTTTGAGTCCTAGGGCCGTCGTATATTCCGTTGGTCATTATTTCTTCTCGTTTAAAACTATTTTTATCATATCCCACAAAATTACCAAATTTAATAGCTTTGCTTTGTCTAGTACTGTCTGAGCTAATAATTGTATCTTTGAGCCAATAAGATTTGGGAATCATAAACAAAGGAGCTATTTTTGTAACACCACCAGCCCCCAAAATATGCAAATACTGCCTAAGTTTTAGAGGAACAAATTCCATCTCATGCTGAAATCTCATCATAAAGTCAAAGTAGTTTCCTAATCCCGCACCTGCAGATGAACCTATTGCTAGTCCTTTACAGTAATCTAAATAATTAGGGCATAGAATTTTTAGTTCCTTAAATAGAAACCAAGCGTATTCTCTGTAGGTTTCAAAACTTCTACCGTGCAGTATAATAAGAATTTTGTCTTTGGGTGTTGTACTGTTTTCTTTAAAAACTTGTATCTGTTTAAAAATATTCATAGCAGATATTTTACCCGCTTCTTGAAATTTATTATCTACAAAAAATCTACCTCGTGTGCTTAGAGAAGTTGCTACTCCAAAGTCAGTTGTTTCGTCTAAAATTTCTGTAGCCATTTCATCAAAACTCATACAATAATCTGATTCTTCTATTTGTCTTGTATAAACTTCTTTCCTCATTTTTTCATCAAATTCAAGACCCCTTGTGAGGACTTGAAGAGCACCTGAGTCACTATATTTTGGTATATCAGGTAACTGCTCAAATAAAGCTTTAAGCTCTCTTTTCTCTGTATAAGCATTACTCAATACTCCCAGACTTAGATTTAAAGAGTTTGGGTGTATCTTATTCATTATCGCTTTTGTAAATTCAGGGTACATTTTATTCGCTAAAGTAAATTGAGCACCTGAGGCAAATCCTGCCACTATATATCTGAATACCATTTTATCTATCTTCGTCCACTCTACATTTGTATAAATCGAATTTTTCTATGCTCAACATTTCATAAGATTTAGGCCCTAAAAAGTGGGTTCTCTTCTCTTTATTATAATGAGTATTGTAATGATAATCTTGATTATCTCTTTTTAACATAATATATCCCTTTTCTTTTTGGTATTTATATTTCTCATTTATTTCCTCTTATATTTATTTATATTAAGTAATGTTATTATATATTTAGAACTCAGAAAAACTATATCATTAAGAATTTTTTACTTAATTATTGGATTCTTTCAGTTTTATTTACTTTTTGTAACTCATCTGTCTAAAGGGACTCGGCCTTCTTTGTATTCAGTTCTCCAATAATCTAAAAGTTCATCAATAGTATCATCCATAGAAATTTCAGGTTCCCAATCTATAACTTTTTTAATTTTATCACATTCAAAAAGTTGATAATCAGCATCAATTACTCTAAGTCTATCTGGGTCTATACCTACTGATATTTTATTTTTATAATTTATTTTCTGCTTCATAGTTTCTAATAAATCAGATAGTTTAAATTTTTCATTTCCTGCTATATTAAAATAGTCACCTTTCTTAATATTACCTTTTTCCATTTCTAAAGTAAGCAACCAGTAAGCCCTAACTGCATCCCTAGCATTTTGAAATGTCCTAATACTTTCCAAATTACCCATTAGGATTTCTGGTTTGTGTAAGCCCATCTCAATTTCGACCAGTTTTCTAGCCATTACCGATTCTACAAATACAGAACCTCTTCTAGCTCCTGTATGAGTGCCTAACCTTGTTACTACTGTGTTCATATTATAAGCTTCACCATAAAATTGACCTAAATAGTCTGTAGCTATTTTAGAAATAGAGTATGGACTTGCACCGTGAAACTTTGTTTCCTCGCCTATTAATAAGTCTTTACCATCTTTATTGGAACTAGCTTTCCCATAAACTTCAGAAGAGCTTACTATGTGTATTAGTGGATTATATCCTTCTTCTTCTTTCATAATTCTAACAATTTCTAGAATATTATTAGTACCCAAAATGTTTGTTTGCATAGTTATTAATGGATTTGAAAAACTTGTTGTAGGGTAGCTCTCAGCTGCAAGTGAAACAATCACATCTGGTTTATGCTTTTTAATTAATCTTTCAAAGCTGCTATAATCATTCAAATCTGCGAACTCTGTAAGGATTCTATCTTTTTTGTTTATTCTATCGGTTAAATGTCTAATATTATCTATAGGTTCTTGCCACCTAAGTGATCCTATAATATCAACATCAGTATTTGCTAATAAAAAATCGGCGTATATCGATGCCACTTGTCCTGTTATGCCTGTTAATAATACTTTTTTAATTTTTGTATTGCTCATTCTCTTCCTTTGGTTAAATCGATTTTAGGCATATAAAAGTTTGGTTCAACAGAAATATATTTATCTCTATTTTTAAAAAACTTTTCTATCGCCTTAGTGTCTGTTATTATATTATATTCACACTTAATATACTGCAATAGAGTGCTTTTGTCTATACAGTTTTTGCCAGTTAAGCTAATAATATCAGGTGCTTTTTTAAAATTACTGCATATTTCGATAATTCCGTCTTTAACATCTTTAATATGAATTATATTTCGTTTAAGGTCTGCATAAACTTCTATTGCTTTTTCTTCTTGTATAGCATATTTAGTAAAAGGGTCTTCAAATCCTTTTACATCCGAGAATACATAAGACAGTCTGGCTACTTTAACATTATTAATTTCCAAAAGATTCTTTTCTATTTCTTTTTTACTCCAAGAATACGATGTACTTCTACCTTTTACAACATCTGAGCTCAAAAAAAGTACTTTATTATGAATAGCTATATCCTTAATAGCTTTTATTGTTCCATTAACTATCTTTCCCAATAATACAAAATTTTCTTCACAGTCTTGAGGTTTACTCATTCCTGCTGTAAATATAAAAGTATTACCTTTACCATAACTTAAAATATTTTCCTTACTAGAAATATAGTTTTCCAAAGAGAACCTAGGAAACATCTCAAAACTATTATCAGTCAGTAAATATTTACCTATTGCACCGTTACCAATTATCCTTATCATAATATAATCCTTCCTTATACATTATAAAGTTATCAATTCCAGCGTGTTTCGCTGCCTCTCTATCCGTTTCCTTATCACCTATCATTATACAGTTTTTGGGATTAATTTTATATTTCATTAATCCCTTAATAATCATACCCGGGTTAGGTTTTCTATCAAAGTGATTGCTATCAGGCAAATAAGGAGCATAATATATTTCATCAATTATTATTTCAAACTTTTTTAAATCATTTATTATATAGGCACTTAATTCTAAAAAATCGTTCTTAGTATATTTTCCTCGTGCTATTCCCGACTGATTGGTCACTATTATCTTAATATAATCGTTAAAATTTCTACTAATATATTCTATTAAGTCTTTATTATATTCCAAAGTGTTATAATCATAAGTGTATCCGTTTGGGTCTTTGTTGATGACCCCATCTCTATCTAAAAATAATATTTTATCCAAATTGTTTTACCGCCTTCCTATAATCTTCAGGAACTCCAATATCTATAAAACTAGCTTTATGTTCTATAATACCAATATCATCATATTTTGTTAAAAAGTCTTCAAAACTAAAAATATCTGGTTCATCTGCCAGCACTTTTTTATCTATAATATAAACTCCAGAATTGATGCAACCCTCACCGTTGTAACCCTTTTCTTTAAAGTGAATTTTTCCGTTTACAGAAGTTACAAGCCCGTATCTGTGACAGTTTTCTTGATAAACTGTATTAATAACAACACTCTCTTTTCTTAAAGTAATATTAAGATCTGTATAAGTATCTCCGTTTAAGACTATCATTTTATTAACTTTAGTCTCAGTAAATGCCTTTTTAATAGCACCACCAGTTCCTAAAGCCTCATTTTCTATAATATATTCATATTTATCTTTATACGCATTTATAATAGATTCTTTTTTGTATCCTACAGAAATATAAATTTTGTGTTTTTTATATTTCTCTAATAATAAATCCATAAACGGCCTACCGTTTATATCAGCCATTGGTTTGGCTCTATCTGATACTTCTGACTGCAATCTAGTTCCTCTTCCTCCTGCTAATATCAATACGGGTATATTTTCTAAGATTTCAGATTTAGATGTCATCTTGTTCTCGGAAAACTTCATCAGTTACATAGGCAATTTGATGTAAAATAAATCCGTGCACTATCTGTATAACTGGAGTAGAGTTACTATTTACAATTAAAGACTTAAATCCTTCTTTAGCAATCTCTCCCCCATCTCTTCCTGATATAATTAACACTTCTAATCCCATCTTTTTAGCCTGTTTAGCACCTTCTAAAATATTTTTAGAATTTCCTGAAGTTGTAAAACCGATAAACACATCTCCCTGGTTGGCAGCGGATTCTAATTGTCTACTAAAAATCTTTTCGTATCCGAAATCGTTCCCTATAGCTGTTATAACTGTATTATTGGCTGATAAATCAACTGCAGGATATCCTGGTCGGTCAATTAAAAATTTCCCTACTATTTCTCCAGTTAAATGTGCACTATCTGATGCACTCCCACCGTTGCCGGCTGTAAAAATTGTTCTTCTTTGTTTAATTGCTGTTTTAACAATTGATTTATAATAAGTTAAAGTTTCTTTATCTAATGACGATAATGCCTTTATGTGGTTAATAATATCTGTATTCATTTTTTATCCTTTATATTATATTATAACTGAATTTTCCTTAAAGCTATATAAAAGACAGTACCTCTTGCAGGTACCGTTTTTAATTATACTGGTAGTAAGAAGATATGTGCTCTTAGTTCCATTAAACACTTATTATCTATAAGTTAGTTGAAGTTTTTAATTCTTGTCTATTTTGTCGCTTAAACCTGCCAAGAAACTACACCTTCCTTAGAAAACTGTATATCCTCGGCTTTTAGTCCAAATTCATCTTTAAGTACTCGCTTAACATTAACTTTCTTTTCAGGCGCTACTAAAAACATCATAAACCCCGATGCCCCGGCACCTGAAAGTTTACTTGAAAATGCACCGTGTTTAATGGCTGTATTGTATATTTTATCTATATACTCGTTTGATATATTTTGAGAGGTTTTTTTCTTGGCTTCCCAAGATTTATTTAAAATTATACCAAAAGATTTTATATCACATTTTAGTACAGCTTCTTTCATATCTAAAGCTGACTGCTTTAAATTCATTAGTGAACTCTCAGACTTGCCTTGTGATTTAATTTGCTCAGCTATTACATCTCCAGAGTTTCTACTTTTTCCCACAAAACAAATAAGTAAACTAGCAGATAATTCATTTAAAAAATTTGATTTTATTCTTAAAGGATTAACTATTGTATTATCCTTATTAAATTCCATAAAATTCCATCCTCCAAAAGTAGCACAAAATTGATCTTGTTTTCCGCCTTGCAATAATAATTCTTTTCTTTCTATTTCCCAAGCTAATTCTGCTATGTCGTATTCTCCCAATGGGATATTGAAATATTCTATAAAAGATTGCAAAATAGCTACTACCATTGTAGAACTAGAACCCAATCCTGAACCACCTTGAACATCAGAATAAGTACTAATTTTTAGTGGTGTATATTTTATGAGATTGCGCTTTATTAAAGAGTTATATACTCCGGTTAAAAGTAAACATTTATCATTTATACTCTTACCTTTTTCATTGCATTCATTAGTCTCGCCAATATCTGTAGCTTCAAAATAAGTTTTATTATCTTTTATGTTTTCTTCTATTGTACAATAGCTGTATTTGTTTATAGTAGCATTTAGAACATATCCTCCGTGGGTGTCACTAAAAGGAGAGACATCTGTCCCTCCACCTCCAAAACCTAATCGTAAAGGTGCTTTACTTCTAACTATTTTGTGCATTTTACCACTCCTCTGGGTCTAAATTGTGTCTACTTAAAATAATATCTGCCGCAGCTTTAACCCGTTGAGAAGCTGTCAATTTAACTGGAATATCAATACTATTTTCATACTCCCTAGTTATTTTTTCTATATTTTCTGTAGGATCTTCATCTCCCATAAAATCGTCTAAAGGGTCTATAACAGAGCTTCTGCAAATTTCATTAAATTCTTCAACTGTTTGGCAATATGTCATAGTACTCTTTCTTTTCTCGTTACTATTTTCTAAAGGGCGATTTGTCTTCTCATACCATTCAGCTTCTTCAGAACCCGGATTTGGGATATATCCAAGGATAGCTTTAAATTCCCCTCTTCTTTTCATATATTCGTCATAAGTTTTAATTGTAAATAATTTTTCCATTGCTTTTCTGTACTCATTATCTGAAATAGAATTAAAATCCCCTCTTTTCATATCGTCCAATAATCTCATAAAAGTTTTTGCTTCTAAAGCAAAATGCAAATATGCATTTAAAGAAATTGCATTATTGTATTGTTCTCTAGCTATTAATCCGTCTTTCCCATCAAATTTATCTTCAAAAGATTTTAATCCGGCACAACCGTCATCTCTCCAGGGGCTATATTTATTTCTAAAATCATCTGCACTCATTTTACTATCACCTAAGTGTAATTGTAATAAATCAGCATATTCGTCTTGAACTTCTTTCATAAAATCTACAGTCTTATCACTAATATCTCTTCCTAATTGTTGCGATCTCTGATTCATAAAAGTTATTTGCTCACCTTTTTTGTAAGTTGTTTTCTCTTCTAAAATTATATGTTTACCAAAAGTGCTCGCGGCTGTTAGAGATGTTGAGTCATAAGTATAATGAACTTCTTTTCCGAAAAAATTATCTTGTAAAGCAAATAAAACTCCACTTTTATTATTGCCGCCTAATCCTAGAATATGAATAAAACTTCTAAATCTTTCAGGTACGTTAGTTAAATCCATAGGTGCCCTACAATATAAATCAAACATTCTAAAGTAAGAAATGATACCTGAAGTTCCTAGTGAAATCCCACCAATATGTTCATAATATTTTTCTCTCTCTGCTTCTTCCATTTCGTTAAAAACCGAATAAACCCCTCTAGCATATTCATTATAATCTTCGATATCCCAACCTTGTATAATTGTTAAAACTTTAGTTACTTCTTTTTCTGGGTTATTTTTCTTAAAATCTATAATGATATCAATTTGCTCTTTAATGTTAAAACCTGACTCTCTTCCTCTGTCATATCTCAACTCTTTAATAAAATATTTGATACTATGATTTAGCTTAAGTCCTTGATCACCGTTTCCTTGTGATGCGAATTTGTCTCGAAGAGCTTCATTTACCAAAACTGGCATCTCGTCAAAGTTCATAGCGTGCGTACTAAATTCCGCTTGTCGCCTAAAGATTTCCTTTCTTCCTTCATCTGTCACATTAATACCTAAGGTAATTTGTTGGAGACCTCCAGAATCGGCCATAACAATCATCTGTTTTCGTTGGGGGTCGTTTAACCCTTTTAATATTTTTTTATGGCCTTTTTCTGTAAGAGCATTCCATAGAGTGCCGTGGTCACAATTAACGCTGTAACCATCTATTCGATATAGTAAATCTTGCATCAAACTACGATATTCTTTTTCCATACCTATTTTCTTCCCTGATTCTGCAATTCCAGACGCTCTCGCGAATGATGTAATAGCAGAGCTGATATAGGTCAATTTTAATTTGTGTTTGGTATTGTTCATTTATTTCCTTTATAATTTCTAATATAAAGATTATACTGTTTTCTTACTTAATATAGCGGTATATTCTTTTATTGATATTTTAACTTTTTTATATTTTCTGGGAACATTTACTTTTCCTGAGAGCTCTACTAAATCTGCCGACCTATAATATTGACCGTTATAGAGATACACATATTTGGAAGAATTTTGGATGTAGTTTCTGTTCGCCAGATAAAATTCCCTAGTAACTTGAATCGCTTTACTTTCTCCTAAGATATCTCTAGCTGTCAATAAAAGGGAGTTGGAATGAGAGTATCCTCTGCTGTAATATTCCTCTTTAGTAATTCTGGTTTTTATGCCTTTATCGTTATAAGCTGTAAGCGTTCCTTCAGTTGGTATTTTGTATTTGCTCTTGTTTTTGATATATTCTTCGGTAGTAATAAACACTTGATCTAATGTGTCCCTTTTGTAGACTGATATCTTGCCTTCATTAGGATGAATATATTTGTTTCTGTTTTTTCTGTATTCATCTGTTGATACTGTTACTTTGTTACCTTCTAAATCTAAGCAAGATGTTTTTCCAGAATTAGCATGAGAGTAATTTCCATTAGCATATTCTTCAGAAGATACAATAGCCCTAGAACCATCTTCTGCTATAGCTCCCACCCTATCTTTAGATAAAGCTATATATCTGCCTGATTTGAATTCTTCTGAAGATACAGATAACTTTTTATCTGTCCCAACTTCCCGAACAGGCATTTTTGTGCCTATAAAAGGGCTTAGGTTGTGTTTATTGATGTGGTAATAATCTTTATGTACAGAAAATCTAAGTCCTTCTTTGTTTGAAACTGGTACCATATTGGCTGTGGGTATTTCCCACTTACCTTTGTAAAAATCTTCTAAAAGTATTCTTCTATATTTTTCTGATGATCCTAATGGCCTAGCCACAACAGTTTTACTTAAATATTCCAAGGCACGCTCTTTACTTTCTTTATAGCATCCTTCTTTATGTAAATCTTTAATATTACCCATATTGAACCAAGCCATTAGCATTTTGTTATCTGATAGGGCTTCTACCAAAATACTGTGAGTTTTATAATGGTCTTCATATGTTAGATGTACACCGTTCCACGCGTTCTTTTTGAGATTACTATATTCTGGGTAGAGGGAAGAGGGTAAAATATGATGATGTTCAGTAACTCCTTTAATATACTTGTTAGTTTTTAGATCTTTTTTAGAAATACAAAAAAATATGTATTCTAGTATTTTATTTGCGTCCTTAACTTTTCTTTTAGATAATTCGGACTTGAAAAAATTCTCATCTTTCATAAGTAAAACCTTATTGAATAGTATTTTTCTTTTAAGAACAAGATATCTTCTGTCCTTAACTCAGATGAATTTCCCCTTAGGGGAGTATTCCCATAGTTTTTATAGTTTTCTATAATATTTTGCTCTTCTTGGGCATCTTGGAACTGCCATTCTTTTAGTACTTTATACATCATATCTTCTTGTCTATATTTTTTTCTGTTATAATTACATATACACCAAATTTATTAAACTCCTCGCAAATCCTCAAAAATTCTAATATGTAATCTATCTGAATATCTGAAACCATGTTCTGCGGCAAAGTTGTAAACCGCTTTTGCATTAACTTGTACTTCTTTAGAAGTCTCACCTAAAGGCATACAGTAAACTATCCCAAAAGTAGGAACCTGATTAAGAAATTCAAACACTTCTGCCTTTTCTGTTTCTATAGATACTTTACTTAAAACAAATTTAAAATAGGAGCCCTCTGTATTAAGCAAATATTGATTAACAACTTCAGGTTTCCATCTTTTACTTTTATTTTCCCCCGATGCACTCATTTTTACGGACATACTAAAAGAAACTCTTTTAAAAATCGGATATTTCTCAAAATCTATTTGAATGGTACCGTTTGTTTCAAAATAGATTTTATGCCCTCTAGATATGAAATATTCTAAAGCACCTATTAAAGAAGGGTCACTGTGATGAATAAGAGGTTCTCCACCAGTAAAAACTAAATCAGGCTTTTCGGAATTCCCTTCTGGTCTAATTTTATAATGTTTAAGAATAGCCTGAACTAAATCAGACGCAGTATCGTAATAAGTCCAAGTATGCTTAAAATGCTTCACATTCACTGCATGTATAGAATCGCACCCGGTTATAATTGTTTCTTTATCTAATGCCGATTTAATTGTACAACCAAATCCTGAACAAGTTAAATTGCATCCTCCAGTTCTAATAAAGATACTAGGAATGCCCATTCGTAATCCTTCTCCTTGGAGTGTTCCTCCGCCATTACTCGCTTGATTGTTATCACCAAATATTTCGTCTATTGGTATTGCCATTTTTCTTCCTTTGTTTGAATATTATAACTATTTTTTACTTAAATAAGTTAGTTATAGAACTTTAATTTTAAAATGCCCTTTATTCCGTGGTAAGTATTATTATTTATCATTGTCTGGATCTTCTCATAAGGCACATTTTTTTTTCTTAAATCGTTTGTATCTTTAAATTTATCAGACCCGCTAGGCCACAAAAAGCATTTATAACCTTGTTTAAGATATTTCATACTCTCTTCAATAGATTTTTCATCCACATTCTGATTATCAAGACAAAAAATTGGTTCTTTTAATTGTTTTAATCTATCATCGTGTAAATTGGAACCAAGTACTGCAATAGAATTTTGAAATCCTGAACTTAACCTGTCATACACACTCTCAAAAATGAAAACTGGTTTCTCTTTATCAATTGCACTCCAGTTTTCAACTTTCCATGAAGTATTACCAGTTACCAAATAAACAAAAAATTTCTTTTGTTTCCACGCTAATGCTTGGAAACCATACCACTTATCACCCATCCTTAAAGGAACAATAATGTATTCTGATAAAACAATATCAGTATTATTAAATCTAATTTTATTATTTTTCCCAGAATACAACCAGTGCTCTTGTACTTCCAACCCACGGTTATTGATGTAAGTAACAGCTTCATCAGGTAATTTAGTAAGATTAGAAACAGGCGTTACTAAATTGGGCAAATTAGGATTAACAACTAATGGTGCAACTAATTTAGTTTTTTCTTTAATTGTTGGAGTCGTACTTATATCAAATCCAAAATCCATTCCTCTAATAGTACTCATATCCATTGGGACTTCGCCCTCTTCAAAACCGTCTGTGGGTAATAAAGTTTTCTTAGGTTCAATTACTTTTTTTTCTAAAGGGGTGTTCAAGTCTATACCAATGTCCACATTACTAAAATCTAACTCTTCTGTTTTTAGGAGGTCTTCTTTTTCGTGTGCCATTCGTAACTCGGCAAATCCTCTACCAGCTACTGCTTTTCTATATGAAACAAATTCATTAGGATGAAACTCTTTAAGATAACCATACATATTAGTTGAAAGTCCACAGTTAAAACAATTAATAGCAGCAGTGTCATATCCTGGTTTAATGTAAAGATGTAATCTATGTTTCCTACCCCAAGATCTTCCTTCTCGGCAATGAGGACAAGAAACCGCTACATCTACTGCTGAGATAGAACCTATTTCTTCGTGTACTTGAATAAAATAGTCCATGTCTACTGTTTCTAACGTCATATTACCACTCACTTTCGTCGAAGGATTCTTTTGTGCGTTCCAAAGATTCTGTAATATGGTCCTTCTTCCCTCGCTCTTCACTCCAAAACAACCGGTCTTCGTTGTTGTACACATCTTTAACTAAAGGCCTAGAAAAATTAATATGGTTACTTATTAAAACATTTTTATCTTTCTTTCTAAATACTAAGGCATATTCATGCACTTTTAGCATATTCAAATTAGTAATGGCTTGAGCATATAAAGGGTGTCGTTTTACTGGAGATAGCTCCAAAATAATTTCGTCTACTAATTCCATACCCATTTTTTCTATCATTTCTTCCCACATCACTTTAAGTTTTACGAGTTTACCTTCTCTTCTCATATTCGCTACTTTAACTATCATATACCCTCCATCTTTAAGGTATTTAACACTTAAAGATAGAATATCTTTTAACTTTTTATTAAAATCATCTAGCTTTTTAATATCTGATAACTGCGTACCTGAAATAGGGGCTTCATATTTTTCCAAATCCCAGAAAGGTGGATCTGTTATAATGGCATCTACCTTTTTGCCTATTAAATTGTCTGTTATATGCTCACTAGATTTATTATATAAAAAGATTTCAGATTTAAAACCATATTTATTTTTCAGCTTTGCTATATGTTCTACTTGTATATTATATCGTTTTGTAGTTATCTCAAACCCTATAAAATTCCTTTCCATTAAATAAGGCATAAAAGAAGAGGAATGTCCTGCAAAAGGATCTAATATTGTATCACCTTTTGCAGTCCAAAATTCAATTATTCTTTTATTGTATTCCTTATTCCACCCTGAAAAATGACCTCCTGGCCCAGCCTTTACCCAGTCTCCAGTCCTTTTAGTTTTTTGCTCTTTGGTGTATTCAGTTTCACATAATTTTTCAAGAATTTTATTTTTTTTATATTTCCATATACTATTAGGTTCAAAAGAAATTTCGTAGTTTCCTTGAGTTTTTAGCCGTTCACTATATTTAGTCATTATTTCCCTTTATCTTATAAGAGTTTAAGTGCCAACTATATCCTTCACTAAAATTTCTAAGACCCAACCATAGTTGGCTTATGAGAATTGAAGTCTCAGTAATAAACTTCTTATATACTATTATTTATATACAAAGAAGTAAATATTTAATTGCTTCCATCCCTTGGTCTTCTATATCCATTTCAATGTAGTAAGCCAATACTTTAATTGCTTTTTCAAAAGTTCTCATATTAAGTTCTTTTGCTTTTTCTTTATTTTCGTCTAAGAAATTAAGTACTTTTTCTTTTACTTCTAAAGCGTAGTCTGGTTCAATTTTTTCAATTATCGCTCTCATTCTATCTATTTTATCTTGTGAAGTCATACTTAAATCTACGCTTAAAGTTCTAGATTTAACTGCACCATCTACCTTATTTAAAGCTAAGTTACTAATAAAAATTACTCTTCCGGTAAATTTAAACGAACTCGGTAAGTCATCCGACACAAAACCTCTTGATAACCAACTAATAATTCTCTCATCGTAATTATCTAAGGCACCTTTTAAAATGTTTAAAGAAGTTACATCTTTTAAAACAATATCACAGTCGTCAAAAATAACTAATTTGTCTTGATTCTCATATAGAGTTGCATATAAAGCTTTTGGTGTGCTATAACCTTTAATTATAACATAATCTTGGTCCTCAACCAAACCTGCTTCTGCTATCTTTTCTTTAATAGTGTGAGTTTTACCTAATCCACCCTCTCCTGATACTAATAAGGATGCTGTTACATTTTTAATTACCATATTAGTAAAGTTACCCAAAAACTCGAATCTTTCATTTATATTAAACTCTGACTGAACAGGGGCTGTACTTACTGTAGCTTTTTCTCCAGTCTCTACACTTTCTATTTCTTTAGTGTCGTGATTGTAAGCGTATTTCACACCATTAAACGGAAATGTTAAAACGCCTTCTTTATTTTTAAGTTTTCTTTTATACAAACCCTTACTATTTCGTAAAACTATTGTATTTCCTTCAACTCTTTCGAATGCTTCTTTTGCTTGTGTTAATCCAGTCATTTTATGTTCCTAGTGTTAAATTAAATATGTATAATTATAACTTATTATCCTTATTGTAACCTTAAATTTAAGGCATCTCGGGTTAAATTTATAACTTTTATAAATAAATATAAAAATAGGAGTCAATAATGATAAACAATCAATCTATAAAAGATGTATTTGAAAAAGTAAAAGAAAATCATACTGAAAGTGAAGCGGTCCAAATGTTATTAAACTCTTTAGTTATTTTAGGTTCCAAAAAAGTTCAAGTTCAAGATAAACTAGACGAAGCCAGTTTTAAGAGTATTAATAAATACAAATACCCTGAGAGATTGGCTTCTTTTTTAAAAACAACTAACGATAAATCTTTAGAGTGGCAAAATATGTCTTTTGCTAAAATTGCTCTTTCTTAAAAATCAGCAAAAAAATCATCCAAACTTGTAGTAACTTGTGAAGCATAACTTGGATCATAAAATTTAGTAACTTGATTAACTTGCTTGCCCAATCCTTCAGCCATAAAATATTCTAATATTCCGTTTTGGTTATAATTAACTTTAACTTCTTTAAATTCATTTAAGATGTTTGTTTTTAAGTAATCAGGTATTTTAGCAAAATCTACTAAAGTATTACTAAACTTGAAATTTTTTAAATATTTCGGATGCGTTTTAAGTACTTCATTAAGTGTATCTTCTGACTGTACTGCCGCTGTTGCTTTTTTAGGCCCAAAAATAACTTTCTTAAAAACATCTTTTTCAAATACATTTTCAACTTCGTATTCCTCTGTCAATTGATTTTTCGTATATTCATCTTTTGATATTAATTCTTGACTTTCAGTTAATCTATAAAATACTCTATAATTAAATTGGGGCAAACCTTTTCTATTGCCACTTTTAACTATAGCAAGTACATCATATTTTTCTAGTAATTCATCATAAATTGACATTGATCTGACTTCATCTACATTTTCAGAAGTTATTTCATTACTTTTTAAATAACTTAAAAAGTTGTCACTAAATTTTGTTTCAAAAGTAAGATTGGGCACATTATCTCCACTATCTCCTAGTAAGGAATGCATAGCAGTAAACCTACTCATTTTTCCTACTGGTGTGTTGATTAAAGTGTGTTCAAAGTCAGTCAAATTGCTGTATTCCATTTTAATTGGATCGTACATTTTTACTTTCTTCCCGTGCGTAACATTTTGTAACCAGTCATGGTCCGAAGTTATCAAAATAACTTCTCGTTCATCCCCAAAGGTCTGTGCTAATACACCTCCAATATCATCTGCTTCTGCTTTTTCTACTTTAATTACCTTAAAAGGAAAGTTCTCTTTTATTGTTTCTATAGTTTCGTCTATTATTTGGTATATTTCATCCCAATTTAAGTCACTTTCTTCTTTTCCTTTAGCTCTTGTCCCTTTATAATCTTTATAAAAATCCTTACGCCAGTTATGTCTAGCATCTAATGCTAAAATCATTTCACCTTTGAATTTGTTTTTATTATATTGCAAAGAGTTAAATAATAAGTGCAAGAAATATGGTTTAATTTCTGCTGTTATAAATTTACCTTTTACTTTTTTGGGTTTTGCTTGGTTTATCGCCACAAAAAGGTTTCTTGAAAAAAGATGACTAAAATCTACTACTATCAATGGTTTCATTTTAGTCCTTTTTTGTTTATTTTTTAATCCTATAAAGTTATGAATGCTACTTTTATAACTTTTGGTTTCAGACATAGTTCTGCATCTCTACTCCTAAGTAGATTACTGTCTATAAGAAAGAAATTGGAATTAGCAACTCCAATAAAAAGTGTATTATTAAATTCCTCCTTGGAGACCTAATTAACTCATTAGTTATAAAGTTTATATCTGTTACTGTATCGGAAGCGTATCCTTTGAGCTGTTTTTATCAAAATCCTTTTTTGGAAATTGAAAAATTATTTCTCTAATAGCCTGTTCCCTTAGTATATTATATCTTTCTGAACCTATAATTTCTTTAGGTTCACTTAGCTTTTCTGATTTTTGATAAAGATTGTTTATTTCCCACCAGGCTGCAGTCATACTTAAGTTATCAAGAGCTTCTGCGAGTAAAGCATGAGCTACATAATGGTCTTTATAAGTTAAATAAACTCCATTCCAAATATTTTCCTTTAAATCACTAAAAATAGGAAATAGTGCTTTTGGTAGAATGTGATGAAGTTCAGTCTTAAATTTAATCTTTTTGTTATCTTTTTTAGAGGAGCATAAATCTATATACTCCCCTAATTTTTTCTTATCAACTACCTTATAGTTTTTAAATGTTTCTATGTTTATTTTCATAAATAACTCCTTTATAGAGTTATTATATCTTACAAATCATCAAGAAAGCTGAGATCACCTTCATTTCCTGCAGTTGGTGCTGGTGTTGCAACTACTGGTGCTGTTGGTGTTACAGGAGCAACTTCTGGTGCTACTTCTTGTACTGGTGCTGCTTGTGTTACAGGAGTAACTTCTTGTACAGCTTGTACTGGTGCTGCTTGAGCGGTTGCTGTAGGTGCCACATTAATAATTGGATTAACTACTTGTGCAAATCTTTCTGCAGTTAAGTTTTTAGGTGAATAACATTCTAAAACATATTTCATTTTCTTTAACAATTCTTCATAAGTCTCAAACGCATCTGGCGAATTAAATTCACTTAATTTGTGCGCATTTTCTATAATATCTGCTTTTGCTGTTTCACCATCTGGGTAAATTGAACTTACACCTTCAATAGTTGTAGCATCGTAGTTTAAAAAACCTGCTGCTTTTTGAATTTTTAACTTAATATTACATCCAGTGATTGGATTAAATAATTGTTTAGGTTCCTCACCCATTGCAATATCTGTATCTGATGGTTGTAAAGCCGCCATAATTTTATCTTTTAACTTTGTGCCAAATTTCCATACGAAAATTTTACCGTCATTTGCTGGATTACTTGGATCTTTAATCACTTTAATGTTTGTATAGAACTGAATCTTTCTTGAGAAGTTTTTAGCTTCTAGTTTTCCTTCTTCAGAGCCCTCATTAAATAATGCACTCCATAAATCACTTGCTGGACATTCTGCACCTACTGTTTGCGGAGAGTTGTTAATATACCATCTTTTTTTCTTGTTTACATTATCGAATGATTGAAATGCATGATTAAAAAGTTGTATAAACGGTGTTCCTTCCGGATCCGGAAGTAATCTAATTATTGCCCCACCATTGTCATTCTCATCTCTGGCCAATGTCCAAAATCTGTCATCTGCATAATTTTTCTTTTGTGCTGTTACATTAGCCCCTAAATTTTTCTCTAATGAACTCCAGTCCATTGACCCTGCTGTATTGAAATCTAAACTCATTGTGTTTCCTCTTATCGTTTTTTAACGCTTATTTTAATTTCATATAGTTTATAGACTTAAATGTTATTGGTCTTATTTTAATATAAAGTATTATACAAAAAAATTACTTAATAAATAATCTAATGATATACTACATTTTCCACCTTTAGAAATGTTGTCCAAACAAAACAACATTTCTAAATTATGATGGGATGCTATTATATAAGTGGGTATATTGTTATTAAAACCACTTATAATGCTATATCTATGATCTAAATGGAATTCTCTATAAGACCTATTAAGGTTATTTTCGTTTATAACTTTGTAATATTTTTTATAATTGACTTCAGTTTGTTTAACTACCGTTTCTCTATATAAAGCATAGTCTTCCTTGTCTTCTTCGTCTATCCATATACCCAGACTTACTTTTGTTAATCTTTCGTTCTTTTTAATTTTCTTAGGGTTGTTATAGTTAATATTTCCGTATTTTTCAAGCTTAGTCTGTTGTGACGCTTTTTTCCCTATTTCAGAATTCAGATAAGTCTCTGCTCCATAAGTTTTCAAATAATATTTTTTCATTTTAAGTTGATACTCTGGTGAACTTTGATGGCTTTCAAAACCAAACCTTATTAAATTGGAAGCCTTCCTTTTATTAATGATGTTATCCCAGTAACTTTTATCTTTTAAACTAAGAGATTTAATTGTTGTTTCTTTTCTAGCAGCATAGTCTGTTGAATCTATGCCTTTTTGTATCTTTTTCTTATCTGCATTACTACACTTAGAAGAACAAAACTGCCTATAACCTATTTTAAATGAGTGTAAACTAAGTTTATTACCACATTTACATAACGGAGTTTTAGTGTTGTGATATATGTTAAAAATAGACTCTATGGAGAGTCCCGAAGCTTTAACTTTATGGTTATTGAGTGCTCCGTCTACTCTAAAGAAATTTTTCTCTATGTATTCTTTTGTGGGGTTATTGCTTTCTTTATTTATTTTATGCATTTAATTAAATAATTTTGATTAATACCAACATAGAGACTTTTTATTTGACAGTTTAATATACCCATCTATAAGCTTACCTGCTTCCAAATCAGGTATTTCATCATTTGCTACTACTGACTTAACTATCTGTTCATTCATAAATATTGTATTCAATTCTTTACCAGTTATTTTTACAAACTGCTTACCTTCAATTTTAAGTACCTCATAATCTTTTTCTATTAGCTTTGTTGTATTTTCGAGAGTCTCTCTAAAGAAAGTTAAAGGCACCAAGTCGTCCATTTTAGTCATAGATTTGTCCCACATTAACTTATAAATATATTTTGGACATCTTAGAGATTTCTTGTTTAGTAGAGTTATTCCACCAAATTTCAAATAATCTATTCCTTCTATTAAGCCAAATTCTTTTAGCAGCATACTTATATTGGCAATATGGAACCTGCCTTTCTTGGCTACTTCTGCCCCTAGTACATAATTTTCTAACATTTATATAATCCTTATTTTTTAGACAGTTAAGTCGTTAGTCATAGTTACACTTTTAAGCAACTAAAATAATTATAACATATTAACCTTAAGATAACATTAGATTGCTAAAAAATTCTACTATTTTGCAAATGGATTATTGTCTTGTGCCTTACTAAATTCATCAGAATGGTAATCCCCCAAGAAGTCCAATAGTTGAAATAAATCTAATCCATTTCCTTCTGCCATTCTGATATGAAAATCTAGAACACATGCATTGTGTATTACTTTTAAAGCATCTGTATTGAATTCTCTACTATTATCTATAAGAGACAAAATTTCCTTAAAAGTTTGTTTAACTTTATCTTTCACCGCACTCATATCATAGATTGTTTTAATCTCTGTTGTTTTAATGCTATTGTTCATTTCCGTCATCAATTTATCCATACTCACGAAAAGATTCCCTTTAGTTATTTGATTCAACATATTTTGTTTAATTTTTCTATTTTTCAATGGTGTCTACTTTTAGCACCTATTTTAGAAGCCTTGCTTCTTTTTTTGTCTATTTTTGTGGGTATAGTGTCCCCTATAGCACACGATTTGTTAGATCCCGGTTTAATTTTTTTATTGCAAATATCTTGTTTCTTTTTATTCCGTTTAAACTCAGAAGTTTTCTTTCTTATTTTAAGGGCTTTAGCCGCTTTTAACCTGTCAGTTGATTTCATCTTTTTTTCGTTAATTTTATTTTGCATTATTAGTGCTATTTCTTCAAAAGTTTTCATTATTTTACTCCTTGTGCTTTCATTTTTAATTTAGCGTGCAGTACCTCTCGTCTGAACTCCACTACTCCTTGATCTGATAATTGTCTTATTTCTACTGACAATATGTAAGTGCCAACTTCTAATTCTTGGGATTCCATAGGTGTAATTTGAAAAAGGAAGAAGCTGTCAGCAGGAGTCTTAACAGTTTTACCTATATTAAAATCACAAGCAAACTTACCTTGTGCATCTGTTTTAATTTGCATATCTCTTTTATTTCCGCTAAAGATTCCTTTAATTGTAATAGTAATATATCTTCCTTCAGACGGAATTTCAGTATTATCATTTCCTTTGGTGTATATCTTTCCCGATACTGTGCATTTTTTGTCTACAATTACATCATCATTAAATTCTATTATTTCTTCTTTTTTAGGTTCAAAAACTTTAAAAGTTTTTCTAAACTCTTCTTCTTCTAATGAGTCATCATTTAGAATATTTTGGTTTTTTAATAAGCTACCTTGTATTAAAGGGGTTTCACCTAATTTAGAAGCAACTGTCCAAGAACCCTCCCAAAATTTATCCAAACGATCTATTTGTTTGTTGCTGAATTCCCAAATACTTGAACTATCTCCAATTATAAGTTCTATCTCTTCCATCCAATTCTCCTCTTTATTACTATTTATATTTTAGAACAGACTTTGGTATTAAAAAATTGTTTTTTAACAATTTGTTCCCAGACTATTAAAAATAATTTACTTTCCCAAACTATTGGATTTTTGCCTACTTCCCAAACTGCTTTAATGGGTTTATTTTCCCAAACACTTTTTTGCACTGAAAAACTAAAGTCCATACTTCTTATTTTTTTTGTCCAATCTATATTCTCAAAAGATAAACGAAAGCTATACTCATATAGTACATAAAGTGAATCATCGTCATCAGGAGCAACAAAAAAATTAAAAGTCTTATTTTTCTGATCTAGGGTATAACCGTAAGGGTGTGACTTGTCGTCTTCACTATGAATCATCTGTCCATTAATAAAAATCGTAATGCTTCCGCCCTTGTAATCATCAGGTAGGTTAAATAGTGTATTACCATTAGGTTGTTTGGGCATAAATCTTTTAATCATAATTTGCTCCTTTATAAATATTTATAAAGAAAGGAGTATAGTATTATGAATATAAGTGATTTGGTAATTGATAATTACCCAAAGCTAAATATAGATAAAAAAACTTTATCAACCGAATACAACATCAATTCCAATGAAGACATTAGTATTAGTTTAAATAATGCTATAATTCTGAGTAATAATAATATATCAGAAGTTAAAGAAAATGTAATTTTTCTTCAAAATGAAGTGGAAATATCGTCTAAAGATGTAATTTCTGTAATATATTATGTAGAAATATAAATAACTTAAAAGGAGATTAAAAATGGCAGAACAAAGTATTAATGAAAATGAAATGATTAATCAGGCAGAGTTAATAGGGGCTATTGATAAAATTCTTGTTAAAAAAAGTATAGCAAGAAGAGTATCTGACATTCAGCCATTAAAAGGGCCTGTTGGAATAATTTCAGGTGCAGAATGGGATAAAACAGAAGATAAATTAACAATAGCAAAAGCAGATATTACTGCTATAACTAGAAAAATAAGAACAGAGTTTACAGTAGAAGCTATTCAAGATATGCAGAGTATATATGGTGAAAGTTTTTATGAAGTACTAGCAACTTATATTTCAGATGAAATAGTTTATAAAATAGATAATGATTTTTTAGCAATGGTCAAAGAAAGGGCAGAAACAAAGGATACTTTGACATTCAGTGGTGAAGACTATGATGCCAATTTATGGGCAGTCGGCCAAAGTATAGCAATTGCAGTCAATAAAGGTACTTGTGATTTACCAATTTCAGATAATAGAAGCCCACAGGCTTGGGCAATTGTTAGTTCAAATGTTGCTTCTTTACTAGCAGGGACATTGGGAGATAGTGCTAGAGCAGGTGAAAATGATAATAGCCCTTCTTATTTAGGAAGAATAGCTAGTGTTGATTATTATATTGATTATACTCATCAAAATAATGGTACTGATTCAATAATTTTCGGCATCAAAGGGAACGGCATCTCTAAAGGTAGTACCATTTATTCTCCTTATATGACAAAATGGGTGGAAGCAATTAACTCAGAAACTGGTGAACCAATTTATTTTGTAATGGATAGAACAGGTATGGCAATTAATCCATTAGATAAAAAATATTATAATGGTGGAAATGGTGTATCAGGCTTTCTTGGAAAATACAATGTTGATTTATCAGATCTTCAAATTTTTAACTAGGAGTAATTAAACGAAAAGTTTTAGAGAAATAGCACTACAAGAAAAATCTGAATATAAGTTGACTATGTAAATTAACTAATTATTTGGCAGTATAAATTACTGCCAATTCATCTTCTTCCCAATCTATATTACATAATTCAGAAACTTCTATTGTAAAATTATCCAATAGGGTAATATCATTATCATAAATTGACCACATACCATTAACTGAAATAACTATATCGTCTGAAGTTTCTATTTCTTTGGAAGTTGTAAATGTTCTCAACTCTTTATCAAAAGTGGGTTTATCTTCTATAATCATACTATTTTTTCATTAACAATTTTTTCTAAATTGTTACCGTCATCATAAACAAAAGTTTTCTTAATATGTTGGAAAATATTCGAACCGTCAGTGGTATAAGTAATTTTTTCAATTACACTTAGCACATCTTCTAAGTATCCGAAAGAGGTATGAACCAGTAGTAAATTTTCAGCTCCGTAAGTTTTAATATCAGTTAGTATTTCATTGTAATCAAAAAATAGTTTTATTTTTTCATCTCTATCGTGGTGGAACATTTTATTATGAGCTAGTACAAAAGCGTCTAACTCTTGTAAAGTAATTTTAGGAGCATCTGTCCATTTTTCTTCACCGTGTATATCAGTTAAGATAGATCTAATTACATTTAAATCTTGCTCTAATGTTGTAGCATCTTTTGCAATATAGTCCCTATTTTGATTCTGTTGACCTAAATCAATATCTTCATATATTTTACTATTAGCAATTTGTTTACCTTGCTTGAGTAGTGTAGCCATTTATAACTCCGTTTATTAATATTTATAAAGAGTTAAGTATTTCTTCCACTTTTTTAGTAATATCAGGTTGACTAGTATTATCTATATAAAAATCAAATTTAAATTTATTATCTTTTAATTCAGATTCACTAGCGTGCATATCTGTATTATCGATGTCATTATTAAAGACATTAATTGTAATTAATTTATATTTTCCTTTATTAGAGTATTTTTTGGCTTCTTCAAATTCTGTTAAAAATCTAAAATCAGTAATTAAATTTATTTTCTTCTTCGACTTTCTAACTTTTTTAATACATAATTTAGCCCAAACATTATTACCAAATTGAGGCTTCATAGCTTCAGTACCAAATTTCTGTAAAATAGCTCTAAAATTTGTAAATGCTAAAGTCTCTGATGGTTGGCATTTTGAATAAACTTTAGTTTCAATACCAAAAGATTCGGTTGTATTCTTATATTTTTCCAATTCATTTAAAGAGATATCAAAAGTACAAGCTATAATTTTCTTAATGGGCTCGGCAAATGAAACTATATTACATTTCTTTCTTCCGATTAAGTTAGTAATTAACTCACCAGTATAATCTTTACCACTCCGTTTATAACCATTTATTAATATTAAAGTTTTTTTCATTATCTTTTTTCTCCAGTTTATTAATTAGCTTAAGGGTTTGTTTAATTGTTTCTTCGCCTGATTTCATTTCATGATATTCGATGCCGCATTCATTTAACAGTGCTTTAATATCGAATGCTTTTTTATCCGATAGTTCTGCTGTTTGGCTTCTTCCATATTCTTGATACTTATGATTTCTATTGATAAAAATATTTAAAGTATTATAAGAATTATGAACCTTAAGCATAAGTGCCTTTAATTCATCTTTATAATCAACAGCACTATCAACATAAGTAAACCCCATAATAAAGGGGCTATCTGTAATAACATAATCTACTTTTTTATCAAGAACAAAGTGAGGATGTCTTTGTTTTCCAAACAATAGTATTTGGTCTGATAATTTTATGCTGTCTTCTCCATATGTTAATTCTTTTGCATATTCTACTACTTCTTCAACTTTTAATTGTTGTTTCTTAAGTTCATAAAACAGCCTACTTCTCATTGTCGATTTTCCTGAGCCTGAATTAAGGAGCACCAAAGATATTGATGTGTAAACATTTTTTATCGAGGTGCTCGGTCTCCTTGTGTTGATCTTCTATTTTCTTCATTTTTTTCCTTTAATGTTTTGATGATAGTTTTATTACAAAATAATTATTATCTTCATAAATAATTATTCCATAGATTGTTCCATCAGTATAAGTATCTTCACCGTAGTCTGCTATGTACCATCGTTTTTTAAATTCTTCTATGGAAACATTTATTATCATTTTTTAGCCTTCATATAAAATATGTAAGTTTAATTAAATTTTCTTTAAGATTAAACTGGGCCTTTATGTCCTTTATTATACTAAAATAACACTTAACTTTTCCGTACTTTTTCCAAAATGCTTTCTCCAAATTCACTGGAAATTTAATTTCGTTGTTATAGTATATTTCATAAACTCCCTTTATAATATCTTGATATATATATAAATCTTGTAGTTCTTCTTCTAAATTTAAAGTATCTATTTTGAAAAATACTTCTATTTCTTTTATTGGCATCTTGATTTCCTTGCTAATTTAAATAATTCTCTATCAAAATGCATTGATTCCCATAAAGAAAATCTTCTTGTTTTTACTAATTGTTCTTTATTTGATAAACGATAAATTTGGTTTTTTATAAATCTTGAACACCTCTTATATCCAATAAGACTGTCTATCTTTTTCTTTATATAATGGAATTTAACTAATTCTTTTTCATGTCTTTTTGTCATCTTACATCCTTCAATATTCTTATTTCTTTCGAGTAAATGGCCAGTGATGTTATGTCCAGTAATATTAAAATATTTTTTGTTTTATATCGGACAATTTTGTGTTATAAGGCAACTCATATGTAATATCTGTATATTCTCTATTCTTACCTTCTAATGCAGGCAGTATCTCTGATGAAATAAATCTTTAAATTTTTTTCTCCTTGTTTTTATATATTATACCTCAATATTTTCTTGCTGTATAATTTCTTTATTTGGAAAGCTAATAGCTGTCATTTTACCACCATAAGTTTCACTATATTCATAATTAACAAAAGCACCTGTATCTATACAAGCGTAACCTTTATCAATATTAATTATAACTTCTGTTTCTGAATCATATCCTTCAATTTTTCCATTTCTTTCAAGTAAATGTCCAGTGATGTTATGTCCAGTAATATTAAAATATTTTTCTGATTTATTAGCCGGCAGTTGTCTATTCCAATCAAAAAGTTCTTCCATTTTTGTTATTTGGCATCTAGCATGAAGCCCAAACTTATCCTCATATTTTTCAGAAGCGTCTGGTGCAGCGTTAAGCCCATATAAACTTAAATAATCATCAATAAAATCCAGACAAGGTGCGTGGGATACAAGTAATTTTCTTCTTCTATCATCAACATCATCTAAAATTAAATATAGGGGAAGAGAGTATAAAAATTCGGCATCTTCTTCCATTTTTAATTCTAGTTCCTCGTTATCCATTTCCGGATAATAATTTCTATAAGAACGAATTGTTTGTGGGCCACCATTTCTGGATGTCCAATTACTTTCAAATTTTGACTGAAAATAACTGTACATCAATCCTTCATGATTTCCCTTAACTGCTTTAAATTCTTTTGCTTTTACACCTTTAAGTATAAAATCTACAACTTCAGCACTTCTTGGACCACGGTCTACAAAATCACCACAGAATATAAACTCTGCTTCTGAATCTTGGCTTTCAACTTTATCCATAAGTGCTAGTAATGTTTTTAGACATCCGTGTACATCTCCGATTATCCATTTCATTATATAACCTTTCTTTTAAATTTTTTATTGAATTCTTGTTCTGAACGAACAAAGAAAATATCCCCATTAAATTCTTTATATCTAATACCAAGAACCCAAATCTCGTTTTCTTGTATCATACATTTATCTACTATAATATATGATTTGTGATTTTTATAGTGTTGATATATCACTTTAATCCTTTAAATTTTCTTATAACCTGTTATTGAAAAAGGCCAAACATCATATTTTTCATCATTTTTAAATTCTTTTGAAGAGTAAACATAACAATCGTGATTATTGTCTCTTCTTTTTTGAGTTTTAATAAAAAATGTTTTTGGTTTTTTAAGTTTTAAATCAGAATCATTATCGCCAGTACCTTCTAATTTTGTTCCTTTATCAAAAGTAATTTCAATATTAGAAGTTTTGTTATCAATCATCATTCTCCAAACTTTTTCACCTGAACCTTTTGGTTCATCAACTGGATCAGACCAAGAAACATCATTAAAGTCAAACCAATCTTGAAACTTACAAGTTTCTTTAGTGATTTTTCCCTTAGTATCTTCTTGAGTGTATTCAATAATATCTTCAGCTTTATCAACTTTAGTTATATTAATTAAATATTCCGGAAAACCATCTCCTTTAAGAAATTGAGCTCCTTCATATAAATCTGTACCTGCGTTTTTTATTTTATTTTTTAATCTACTAAAAAATCCTTCTTGAATGTATTCACTAAACTTTTGCATTGTATTACTCCTTTAAACCAAATGATTTTACAACTAAACCAGTTTTTTTAAATATTTCTTTGTAATTAAATTTCGAAACAAACAAATTACCTACTGATGAATATGAATGTTGTAATTTAAAATCTTTATTTTCTACATATTTTTTATAATCTTCAGTAGAAAGCCAATAAACAAAATTTCCTTTTTTATTCTTCTTAATTGAATCTAGAAATACAATTTCTTTTTCTTCCGGTGTTTTATTTTTTAAAATATTTTTTATCTTATTTAAAAATCCCTCTTGAATGTATTCACTAAACTTTTGCATTGTATTACTTCTTTATAAGTATTTATATTTCTATCTGTTTTATGCAATTCCCAGTCATACTACTTTTATAACTAAGAGGATTGCAAATAGCTTAAACCATAATCTTTTATATTATGTAGAAAACACTAAATTATATAAGAATATTTAGTCCTTATATATTCTATTAAGATGCAAAATCTATTAAATTTTCTTCTATAAAGATTGTACTAAGGTTAGTACTCAACTTTTAGACAAAGAAATTTTTAAGTTTATCTTTATTGGGTTCATCAACTAACCCTATATTGACTGGCTCTAAAGTTTTTCTTAGAACATCACCGACTACATTTTTATTTAGAAACTTTCTATAGATGTTTAAGGAACCATTGATGTCTGAATTAAGTATTATACCTTTATTACTTTTTCCAAGTATTAATTTCCTATTCTGTTGTTAAATTATACCAAGAATCTGTATGCTGTGTTAAATATACTACATATTTTCTATTGAAATCCCTATAACAAACTACCCAAAACACAAATCTCATTTTCCTGTATCGTACATTTATCTACTATAAAGTATAATTTTATAGTGTTCGTATTCTATTACCTATCCGGCATTAAAAGATGAAACAACATCTCCGGTTTGTACAAAATCTTCTGCAGTTCCGATTATCTTTGCTGTGTTAGTATAACGTTGATATGAACCCCCCATTTTTTCCTCCGATAATTGAATTGCTTGTTTCTCTGTATATGCACAATAAATTGCAGAGTCATAAGTGTCCCAACCACTTTGGTCTGTTAATATTAAGTATAGACTTTTGCAACCTTCTCGAGTGTTTAAAATACATTTTTTATCAATAAATTCCTTGGGATTTTCGTAAAAAGAATCCAAATCTTTTTCGGTAATAAATTGTTCTACTAATTTAACTTTACTTAATTCCTCTTCTGAAATTAACTCATTTCTTTCTGTACCTATTTGTATATCATAAATGTACAAATTCTCCCCTTTTTAATTTTTTATATTAAAGCATTACCAACTGCTGCTACTACTATACTTGTTCCTAACATAATTAAACCACCAACTAACATCCATAATCCAGTACTAACTGCACCTACTGTAAATGGTCCTGCAAACCAAGCCACTGTTATAACTCCTAATAATTTTAAAATTGTCATTACTACTAATGTTATTTTACCCAAAATCTCATTGAAATTATCGAATCAATTATTCCTATTATCCCTGATAAACCTGCTATTGTACCTATTACTGCTTGCATTTATTTTTCTTTTGTTTTGTTTATACTACTAAACTAAATTTTCATTTAGTTTTTCTTGCATAGAGTCAATGTATTCTTGCATTTCGCTTATACATTTACTACCTGCTTTTTGTTTGGTAGAACCATAAGCAAAAAATCTTAAAGTCTTAAAAATTATTTCTGCCATTATATTATTTTTATCTAATGTTGTAAATTTCATGTTATTTTCCTTCATTTATTTTAACAAGATTAAATCTTAAATCTTGTGGAGTACTAAACATTAATGTAATATCTTTCCAAATAATTTCTTTAACGCCCATTGCAAGTAAATCTTTAAGTTTTCTTTTATTGCTATTATTTGCATCTCTGTACTGAGCACCATCATCAATAGCACCTGTATAGTGGTCATATGATTTAATTAATTTCAAAGCACCCTCTAAATCTGTATCTTTTTCAATAACTAAAGATAAAGCTAAAAGAGGCAAATCAACAATTATCATTTTCTCTGTTTTAATAATTTTGTTTTCATTCTCATCAAAACTAGCTGTCAATCTTTCATAAACGGTTTTATCGTTTTCCACTGTGTATCTAAATCTACCATCTTCATATAAACCAAAATCTAAACTGGTTAATTCTGGTTGAAATGGGTTTTCATTTAATCTACCTTCTGTTATGTCTGGTGTAAATATTTTTAAAACTCTTGTAAACTCTGGTGTAATTTCTGTACTTGTTATCATCTTGTTATCCTAATATGTGTTTGTTTATATAATTATAACATATTAACATTAAGATAACTTTAAGTACTAAACTTCTGGCCAAACTTTACCCAAATTTGGAAATTTTTGAGGATATTTATTTACTTCTTTTATCATATTTGCTATCATTCCAGGTGTTACACAAATTTGATTCCATCCTTCATTCCAAACGTAACCAATATCTTTTTTAGTGAACATTTGAGAACCAAAATTTTTAATTTTAATATAATGTTCACCTATATGATATTGATAAATTTTACCATCAATAGTTAATTCTCTATAGAATTTCTTTTTACCCATTAATGTACAAACTCCACTTCTGTAAAGTTTGTTCTAACTGGCATCCCAAAACCTTTCATCATATTGTTAATTACTGTTGGATTAATCCATTTACCTGTTTCGTCTCGTCTTTTAACTAATCGTCTTTTGACCTCTTTAAATCCAGTTGCAAATACTATAGCTTTTGCTCTGTATTTGTTACCACATTTATTAACCCATTTTCTTTGACCTTTGTTGCTCATATTCGTCATATCTATAATCATATTTTCTTTTTTATCAAATGCTTCTTTAAAAGTACCTTCAAGAATTTTATCAATTTCTTTTTGATCTTCATCAGTTAGCTGCTTCCAAACATCCGAATAATTTTCAACAATTTTGTATCCATCTTTACAACCTTTAGCTTGACATTTCCCAAGATTAATATCTTCTTTTCTAACACCATCTAAAGCATAATCAATAACTTCTTCATTTAAGTTACAGTTATCACATTTAATTTTTTTACCTATAATTTCATTTGCTTTGGCATATTCCATTAAAACATTGTCTCTTGATAAAACTGCATATCCATCTAAAATTCCATCTTGTGCTAATATTTCTAAAAATGAACTTTTTCCTGAACCTGGAACACCAACTAAAACCATTAATTCTGCTTTTTGTAAAACTCGTTTTCTTGGTTTTCTTAATTTAGTAATAATATATTCAATAAATTGAGCATTAGTAAAAATTTCAGTTCCTAATCTAAAAGCTTTGTTTTTTCTACCGTCAGAGGATGAAAAGAATCTTCCAAGACTGTCACATTTTACTTGAGTTACTAAAGCATTAAAAAGAAACATCTCGTCTTTAAAATATTCTTCAACTTCTCTTTTAAGTAATGTATAATTTTCAAGAACTTCTGTTTTGTAATTTATTATCTTTTCCTCACTTATAAAATGAGAAAATAATTTTTCGGGTTTTCTCATTTCACCATCATCAGTTATGTAATTAAATAATTGACCATGCTTGCTTATAATAATTAAACATTGTTCTACTTCTTTTCTTGTAAGTACGCCTAAATCTTTTAGTCTATTTAAAGGTTCAATAGCTAGATAAAAAGAAAGTCCCTCGTGGCCTCTAAAGTGGCTCTTCAATCCTGACTTTGGCATTACCCTATTCATTCCAGAATCTTTTCTTAACTCATTTAAATCTGAGTGAATCGGTTTTTTTGCCTCAAAAGGGATAACTTCTCGTGCCATTGGTTTCCCGATATCATGCAATAAAGCACAAATCTTATTTATTTTTTGAACATCAAATATTTCTGCTCTTTGGCAAACCAACATAGTGTGCGTCCAAATTGAGTTATCACCTGTATGATATGGATTAGGCTCATTTGTTGTTACTGCATGATAACTTTCTTGCATATCATCAACTAACTCTGTGTATTCAACCATAAACCAATAAATAAGCTCATTTATACTGGGGTCTTTTATATCTCTAAAATATTTATTCATTTTTTATATCCTTTTATATAAATAATTATAACAAAAAAACTCTTAAAAGGGACTTAAAACTTCCTATTTATAAAGAAGTTCTTCTAAGTCTGAATAATTGTCTAAAATCTTTAGCAATTTCTTCTTTTAATAGTTCTGTTAGTCCAAGTTTCCCTTTAAGCATTTTGTAATCTGACTTTTTAATTCTCCCTAAATTCTTCTGGTATATCTATCTTTATCCATTTGCCAGTAATCATCTTATAGTGTTCAACATAGGTTTCTAAGTTATTATAGTGTTTTATATTATGAAACCTTTTATGAAAATCCTTCCCGTATTTTATATATTTGTTAAAGGTTTCATAAATCTTTTTCTTATATTGAGTATCAGTGTCTTTTCTAATTATTTTAATCTTATAAATTGTTTCTTCTGATTTTTCAATTAAATCGAAAATGGCATCAACTGGACTCTTATGCTCACCCATACCCCATTGTTTATACGCATTATAATATTTCCTTGCTTCTTCTCTGTCAAGATTTTTTAGTCCTTGTTGTAATAATTCATAACCTGACATTATGCTTCCTCTCTTTCTTGTTCTTCTAAATCTTTTAATTCATCTCTACTTAACCAAACTCTGTTTCCGTGATATAAAGGAATTGTATGATATTCCATAAACCATTTTTTACCTATTACACTTCTTCCGACTTCTCTAAGTTCGATAACACCAGTCATTTCATTCATAACCATTTCATAAATCCAATCACTTTTTAATAAATGAGCACCACTTTGCATAAGAGTTCCCATAATTAAATCTGGTGTCTCATTAGGAAGTTTTTCATTTTCTGGAGTTCCTTCTTTATATTTGTCTAATCCTCCTCCACCTGGTCTTGTTGCAAACCTTGCAATTGGTGTTGTAAAATATTTACCTGCTGTCATTCAAATTTCCTTTATATTTTCAGAAATGCATTTTTCTAATTTTCGTTTAGCGTTTTCAGTTTGAATTTTGTACAGTTTATGTGCTGTTTTAAGATTCGGCATCAATTTGGCATTTTGTTCTCTTTGTTTATTTTTTTTATATTCTGTTTCTAGAATTTCTTTCTCTGTTTTTTTAATTTCCATTTAATTTCCTTTATATTAATAAATCAACATTTTTTATTTGAAAATCTGTAAGTTGTATTTCCAACTGTTCTATTGACTCTTTGTACCCATTATCTGTTCTAAAACCATTCCATATATTATAGCTTTCTTGAGATTTTTTAAGAAGTTCTATTTTTTCTATAAGTCTTGTTTCACACTCTTTTGCTCTCTTCTCTTGATTTTCCATTGAATTCCAACTCATTATATTGAATCTCCATTTGTTTTGGGTAAAATGCAGTTTTTAATTTCTAATTTATTTGCCATTATCTTCCTTTATTTTTGGAGTAATATTAAAGTATTTAGTAGTGGCATACATTAATCTAAAAGTTCCTATCATACTTAAAAATAATACAAACCCATCATTTAAGTTGAATAGAAAAGGTAAATCTGTAGCACCCATTATTTGTAAAACTGTTCCGGCTGATGCAAATTTACTTAATGTTACTAAACCAAGAACCCAAAATGCTATTTCTACTTTAAAACTTCCCACTGTATAATTTTTAAACATAATAAACAATCCTCCAAAAAATATAATTCTGTGTAAATATTTCATAATTTCTCTTACTTATAATAAATCCTTGTAATAAAAAAGTCTTGTACTAACATATTTGTCGTTCTACTTTGTTGTGATTCATTTAAGTTTTCAACATATTTTGCTTCTAGAAAGTCATTACCATTATATTTTTTGAAAATACTTATAACTATAAATATTTCCTCTGGATTTTCGACAATTTCAAGAGTATTTCTAATTCAAAGATTTTAATGGCTTTTTATTAGTAAAATGAATTATTTATCCTTTATATAATTATAACACATTAAACCTTAGGCTCATATTAAAGGAAAGTTTATATTTTACATAACCAACTAGAAAATAATGCTTATTAATATTCTCAAAAAAAATGAAGGAATTGCAATTTTAAGTACACTTGAAAAAGCGAACATATTTATTTATTAGGAATAAAATAAAAAAATTTTGCTGATAGTTTTAAAGAAATAATTTTTGAAAATAATAAAGTTTGTATAGGAGATGTTAAAAAAAAGAAGGATGTTGTTGAGTTCATATGATTGATTCCTCAAATTATGATAAAAGTAGCGTAAAAATACGTTATATTTCTAATAGCAAGATATTACAAAAGGAATAAAAACTAGGAAATTAATCCTAGTTTACACATAATCCCAATCACAAATATTATTTTTAAGTATTTCAGTTTGTTCTTCGGATGCAGAATTGTTAATACTCCAGGATTTTTGTACTCTTTTTAAACTTGCAAGATCCCATTCTGGGTCTTCATCCTTTTGTATATCTTTTAATTTTTTCTTATAAAGAGAATCTGCCGTATATAACATTCTTAATGCTTCAATAATTTGCTCTTTGTATAATTCCTTAATACTTTTATTTAAAATATCAATTGCATAATCTTTTTGTCTTGTATTAAGTACTTTATGAACCATTTCCATATCATTGAAAGTAGTCAACTGGCCGCTATTTCTAATATTTCTTGAAACATTTATTTTTTCTAAAGAGTCATTAATAGTCCAATTAATTACTTCTTCAGTCTTTTTTAAACTTTCATATTCCATTCCCTGCATTATATTACCTCTAATATATTCTGGAAATAATCTTTTGAAAATAAATTTGGGGTTTTTCTCATCTGATTTATCAAAAGTAATTAAATCTTTAATATTGAGAATTTCAAGAATAACTTCTAACTGTTTATTATATAAATTAATATAATCTTCATGTGCATATTTCTTACTATTAAAACTAATTAAGAAATTAACTAAATATTCTACCGTTATTTTCATTTTATGTCCTTATTTAATAATGAATCACAACAATATTCATTATCATTGTAAATGTTCCAGTTTTTTATCATCCATATATTAAATAAAACATTAAATATAATAAATAATATGACTGCTTGTCCAATAGTTCCAAAGTAAGTAACTAAAGTTACTGTAAATAATCCAATTAAATATCCATCTGCCCAAACAGAATTTCTAATAATTTGGAACTTACTCATATCTCTCGGATGTTCATCTGTAATATAGTTATTAAGGCTTATTGAAAATGCACTAAATAATGCTACTTCAACTATACCTAAAATGCTATCTGTCCATAACATAATTTCTGGTGATATAAAATAAAATAAACTCATTCCAATATAAGCAAAATGGATATATATTCCTAGTCTAAACATTGCTCTTATTGAGACTTTTTCAACAATATAACTATTGCTTTTAACTGTTAAAGTTTGAATTATTGAAAACGTACCAATTAACCAAGCTGCAAAATAAATCCCTTTAAGTGAGATTATAACAGGAACTAATAATGCCATTCCCATTGCTACAAATATTGTATTAATTATTCTGAATTCTGTGATAGGGTCGAATATTTTAAATCTATTAAAATAATTCTTTAAATATTTCATATTATTCCTTATAAATATTTCTTTAGTTTATTATTTTGAACTTCTTTTTCTCTTAATGGTGGTTCTACTTCTTTAAATATTTGAAGTAATTCGGTCATTTTTTCTATTCCATATTTATCAACTAAATAAAGCAATAAATGTTTATTATTACTATCTATTGTCAATTCCTTTTCAAAGTTCATTAATTTAGCTTTTTCAATTTTTAGAGCTATTTCATTTTGTTTATAGAGTAATTTTTCTTTAAGTGTACCTATTATACAACTTGACTCCGAAGTTCCCTTACGAGAATTGTGAGAGAAATAATTGTTAATATGATTAACTTCTATTATCACTTCGTTATTATTTAGGCTTTCAGAAAATTTAAATGTAGCATTATCTTTAGCTGCATTTATACCGTTTTCTCTATTACTAAAATTATTGCTTGTACCTGTTACTGTTAAAGTTCTCATTAAGGGTTTTCCTTTTCTTCTTCAAGGCAGATATGCTTATGCAATGGACAATCACAAGTAATTATTTTTGGTCTACCAAATCTTTCGTCATTGTCCAATTTAGGACATTTACAATTACTAAATTTATTCCACCAAGTATGGTATAATTCATCTTGAGGAAAGTTCCAATTTTCTTGTAATTTAAACTCTAATTTTTTCATATCTTCAGCATAATACTGACCAGTTACTTTAATATTTGGATCTTCTTTTTCAGTTCGAAATAAGATGTCCATTTCTTCATATAATAAATCTAGATTACCTCGTTGCTCTTGTGTAATTTCCTGTTGTGTTGCTAATCTTTCATTTAATTGTGCCATTTTCCGTCCTTCTTTCTTTATAATATACTATATTTTTCCTTAATAACTCATTATCCAATGCTTACATCCAGTACTATGTTGAAAACCAATACATTCACAACTATCTTCTGGAATATATTGAACTGTCACTTTAATATAACCTTTATAATCTCCATATTCATCAATCTCATTTTCATCTTGAATTTCTAAAATACTATCTTGAATATCACCTTCAATATCCAAATTTTCCCCTGCCTGATAATTTTTTACCATTAAAGTTTGACTCATTATTTACTCCTATAAACCATCATTTTCATCTGACCAATCTTTGGTCTTTGTTCCACCAAAATATGGTACTGCATAACCTGTATTAATTAAATAATCACTTATATCTTCGTTTAATTCACTTTTAACATTACAAACTAATCTAAAATATTTTCCTCTAAAACAATTCACTAATCTGACTCTTGAATTTTTAAGAAATTTATAAGTATATTTTTGTGCTATTTTTGCTTTTCTCTTTTCTGTATCTGTTCCAGAACCGCCTCGTCTTTCAGGTGTATTAATTCCAAATATTCTAATTGGAATATTACTACATAATAAAGGTTCTTTACAAAGCAAATTAACTCTAAATGTATCTCCATCATAGACTGAAACAATATTTCTAATAGCAAAATCCTGATAAATTATTTCCCTTGAGAATAGACTTGTGCTTAACATAATAAGCAGTAATATTTTTAATTTTTTCAATTATATTTCCTTTTTTATTTTAATTGGTTCTATTTCTTTTACCATTGCCTGCATATACTTAAATTTCTTTGGTTGTAAGCCTCTAAAAACCCCACTGTAATTAGAATCATGCCCGTTTTTAATTTCATTTTCTACACAAATTGCAGTTATCCCGCCTTGTGGCTTCCAACCTGATTTAATCCATATTTTAACTTCTTCTACCACTTCTTGAAGTTCTTGTGCCTCTATTATTTCATATTCCATTACTATATCCCAAAAGTATTAAATACAATACTTAAAAATGACAAAACATTAATATTAGTAATATTTATAAGAGTTTTCAAATTCTTTCCTTCTAATTAAATAAGTAACTCAATATTTTTTTCAATATGTTTGTCAAGCCAATATTGAGTATTTTTTATATTACTTTCATATCCTCCACCTAATGTTGAAATTTTATAACCTTTTTTAGTAAGAAAAATATGTTTTTCTTGCATTTTTTTATAATGTTTTAATCTTTCAGTTAATTTCCTTTCCTTTTTAATAGCTTCTTTTTGAACTCTATCAAAAACTTCATCAAAATATTTTGGATTAATTCCATCCAAAATATTTCTCATTTTATATTCCTTTCTTAACGGTTTTTTGTAAAGTTAAGCCAAATTTACCTTCATAAATTTGAACCCAACCATTTCTTTTATATGCCGCTATTGATTTTTTATTTTTCTTCAATACACTAACTTCTTCAACTTTGTTTAAAAGAACAACTCTTTTCATTTTATAATCCTTCTACGAACTCTTTAGCAGAACCCAAAGTTTTACATTGTCTTAATATAAAATCAGTTACACTTTGTTCAGCAGTTTTCTCTACATCTCTGAAAGATGTATTTAAAGATTTCATTATTGAACCAAATAATGGTTTTTTAGCATTAGCTAATGCAAATTCTTTTCTGTTTTCTTGATATTTGTTAAAATATTCGCCTCTTAAATCTATAAATTCTTGAACTAATTCATTAAATTTATGTGAAATTAAATGTTCTAACTCAATAAATTTTTCTTTTTTTGGCCCTTCGTTTAATTGAGATATGATATCATCAAAATTACCATCTAAAATTGCTTCAATTAGATGATTTTCTTGAAATTGGTTTGGTGAAACTAATCTATGTAATTGTAAATACCAATTACATTTAATTTTTAACATTTGACCATCTTCTAGTGTTACCACATAACCTTCGATATTTTCTTCTGTTTCTTTAAGTTTTAACAATTTATTCAAATCATTAAATGATTTATCGTAAACCTTTGCTTGCTTAACTCCCATAATAATTGAATAATATTTTATATCTTCACAAGACATATAAGTACCATCTTCATTTCTTATTTGTAGTAGTATTAATTCTGTATTTTTATAAGATAAAACTATTTGATTTTCTGCTGATATTAGTTCAAAAATTGGCGTTTTCCCTTTTTCTAATAATTTATCAACTTCTTCTTGCATTATACTTTTTTTATTAAAAAACTCTTGTGCCATTACTGCTTGATCGGAAATAAATGAAGTTTTGGATTTCATTCTTATTGCACCATTTGGATATTTTACGGGACTACAAATACTCCCATCAAGTTTATCTTGTACGCTTATAACTTTCTTATGTTTAACATCTTCATACATCCAAGATATTTCATCATTAAATTTAGTCTCGTTAAGATTATGAAATTTATTCATAAGTAGATTTCTTTTCCAAGAACCGTCTGCCTGTTCAACAAAACAAATACCTCTTAGTTCTTGTGCTTCATCTTGAATAAAATCTGTTATTGAAGCTAATCTATAGTCGGCTATTTTAACTCTAGATCCTTCAATTTCAGTTTCTTTAATGTAAAAAGATTCATTTCTTTTACAGATTGCTTCAACCTCTTCTATTGTTTTTAAATAATATTTCATATTCTTTCCTTCTTTTTATATTTTAATTATAACACAACATACTTTAAGATAAAATTAATTCAGGTGTAATATTTTCTAAATTTGGATAATACATTTTTTCATTTATCTTAAGTGAATTATAAATTTTCTCAGTTATAAAAAATACTTTTAATTGCTCTAATAAAACTATATCCTTCTTAATTTTTGATTTCTTAAGTCTAAGCACTTGTTTCATATCATAACCTCTTGTGTTAATAATATTAAAATCAGAAAAATTATAACCAGAGTTTTCTATAATTTTTTTTAAATTATCTTGATTACATTTATGATCAAGATAATATTCAATATGTTTGGCTTTTGTTTCTAGTGTCTTATAATATTTCATTTTTTATCCTTCTTTTTATATAGTATAATTATAGTATAATAACCTTAAGATAAAGTTAATATGTGCTGTTTTCCAAAAAATCTCATCTTGCATTATAAAACCTTTTTCATAGTTTCATATATTTCTGTATTACCCGGAACTCTTAACCACTTTGCTTCACACTTTGTAATAAATCTTCTTGAGATTCGGTTCCATTTGAGTTACCCAAGTAACAACTGTGCTACCACATCCACCACAATCCCGTTCTTCTAATACATACATTATTAAACTTCTTCGTTTTGATATTTTCCAGTCCAAACAGGAACATCTTTAACTCTAATTTTCTTAGTAAATTTTTTGTTTTTTAAGTTAATTAAAGCAATATTTCTAGCACTATATTTGTCTTTTTGGTTTAATTCAGTTAATTCTTGTAATGATAAATCTGTTCCATTCGGAATAAAATAAGGGTCAAAACCAAAACCTTCTTTATCAGTTTTAACTAAGTTACCATCAATAATTCCTCTATAAACTTTAATTGATTTACCGTCATTGTATCCTAAAGATACAATCCATCTAATATCTGAAGTTGTAGTTAAGCTATCTATTTTCCATCTAATATCTACAATTTCTTCACCGTCTACAATAAGAATAGTATCTTCTACAATAATACCTTTTCCTGCTTCAAGCGACTTATAAATTATTACTTCATTCATTGTACCCTGAACTTCTTTTAAGTCTTTACCTTTTTCACTTTGTAGGCCTGGTAAGATTCTTTGAAATTCTTTAAGTTTGTTTATATTTGATGTTTGCAAAATCATTTTCTATCCTTCTTTTTATATAGTATAATTTATAGTATAATAACTTTAAGATAAGATTAAATTTACTCTTTTAATTCTTCAATCTGAATTTCATTAAACTCAATATCACATAATGTTCTAGTATTATCAAGTTTCTGTCCAAAAACATAATTAATAATTAATGTTTCTGTTTCTGGATTAATAAATAAATCGTCTCTTTTTAAATCAAAATTTAAATCAGTATGAATTTGAACTCCCTCACTATTTTCAGAACAAGTTACAAAATAAGTTTTATATTTTTTCATTTAATTGCCTTCACATTTAAGGTTTTTCTTAAATTCCAAATTATGTTTAATTATACTTTTAATTAAATCTATTTTTTGTGATCTACCAATATCTTCTATCAACCATTTTAATTTATTATCTTTAATAAATTTATGTATATCTTTAGTTGAAACCTTAGTAATTAAAGAACTATTTTGGTTAATATCAATTATTGTTAAAATTATCCTATCTAATTTTGTCATTATAGAACTTTTTCTAATATTTTTTCAGGAATTATACTAACTATTTTAGAGATAATAAATAGTGCTATTCCTGGTAAAACTATAAATGTTAATGTTAAACCTGTTATAGCTTTTTGTACATCAGTTAAAATAAAGTCCATTTTAATTCCTTTTTGTTTATGTATAATTATAACATATTATACTTAGAACAACCTTAAATAAAGTACTCGGCGTTATCTTTTTCTACTTCTTCTTGGGTGGATTTAAAGTCAATTATCACTGTATCGTCTGAATTGACGATAACAGTTTCAGAACAAACTCCAATTGACTTTGAGTAAATTTCATTTTTTACTTCCTCTTTAACAAAAGAGATTTCTAGTTTACCAAATCGTTCGTATAGAACATAACCTGTTTTCATAAATATTTTCCTGTTTTAAAATTATGTAATGATTCCGTATAAAAATGTAGTCGTTGATGTTCTAAGAAAACCTTAGAACCAGTTGATATAGAGTCGGTTATGAACTCATAAAGATAAGCTTTAAACTTTTTCGTCTTAAAGTAAGTAACTAATTTTAGTACAATCTTTATAGAAGAAAATTTAATAGATTATATAACTTAATAGATTAGAATCTTATAAGAATTAATATTCTTAGTACTTCTACATATCCCACTTAATTCCCACTCTTCCATTATTTTCCTTTTGAAATTCTTTTAAGTATTCTTCTTTTGAAATAATTTTTATTAATATTTACAAAATATATGGTGCGGTTACAATAATTATTATTTATTTTTATATACATTTTTTCTAAATCATAATTAAAATTATTACCATTAATATCAGAATATCCAGCAAATACCTTATTAATTAATTCTTGATAATTTTCATATTTCTCCTCTTTTAATGTATATACATAAATTTCTGGTGTTATGTCTTCAAAAAAATATTTCATTTCCGTTGACCTAAATACTTCTTTTCTCATTACTTTATTTTCGATTGAGGAAACTCCCGAAAAATTATGAAGATCCATTTTTAATCTCCTATTGACCAAACAGCATACCATCCATCAATAACGTCTGTTTCTTCTGCTATAAATGCCCATTCATCTAGTTGGTTTTTAATGTGTTTAGCAGCGACAATATTAGGTAGAATATGGAAATCACTCTTATATTTATCTTTACAGTTATCATATTCTGCCACTAATTTTTCCTTAATTTCAGACGGGCAATCATTTTCAAAATCGTCAGCCATATTTAAAATCATACCTGTGTATTTTGTATTTTCCCCAAAAAATCTTTGATTCTCTTCCTGCTCCCTTTTAAACTGAGATTCGAGATTTTGGATTTTTTCCTGAAGACCACATACCACAGAACTATAACCTATATATAAAAACTCGCTTTCAGAATTCCAACCAGGATTTTTACCAAACCTGTCTTTTTTAACAGTAAAAACATCTAACTCTGCATACTTTTCCCATTTATTTCCGCCAAGATTTTGAGTATAATATTGATACATCCAAGAATTCTCTTTATCTTCTTTTAATTTTCTTAACTTGTCCAAATCTTTATAAGTTAATTCCATTTCATTATTTTGATATAAACCACAAGCAAATAAACTTCTGTCATCATTTCTTTCTAAAAAATGAATTGCCATTTCTAAATTATATATTTTTATCATTATTTTCCTTGTTTTCTTTTAAATTTTTTAAAAATTCTTCATATAAATATGTTCCTTTTAAAGGACTTTCGTTAAGAACTAAATCATATTTACTTTTAGGAATAATTTTATAGTCATATGTATAAGTAAATTCTTTAATTTCACCAGGTTTATAACAGTTATCATAACCCCTTTTTTCATTTGTAAAAATACATAAAAATTTATTTTTCCCATTTGGTATTTTTATAAAAGAAGCATATTCTGCATAACCTAATGCTGCGTTTGTTTGGATAATTATCATTTGTTTCCTTTATGTTTTTGTTAATATAATTATAACAGATTAATATTAAATCGAGTTTAAAAGAAAATGTTATATAAAACATTCTGGTTTTATTTTTTCTGCATATGCTCGTAAATCCGAGTTAGTTCTTAGATTTAATTCTTTTAGTTTTTCATAACTAAAATAACATATTAACCCATCTTCAAATAATTGAAAAGGTTCACTGTGATATAATTTTCCAACATGCTTTCCGTCCGGATATCTGGCAATGTATTCAACTATTAATACATCAATAGCAAATCCCAAATCTTTCTGATATAAAAATATATCTCCGGCTTTTAGTTTACTTAATAGCATCAAATACTGCTAAATTTAGGTTATATCTTTCAAGTCGTTTAACATCACTTGAACCAGTTCCATAATCATATCTGCTTCCATTGAAATTAACAATACATTCAACTGCACATCCCATGCCAGTACTTCTACTTTGTCCGACTGCACAATGAACAAGGAATTTTCCTATGTTATTCTCATCATCCCAGAATTGAATTTGAAGAACATCTTTAAAAACTTGTATTTTTTCCTCTGAATGAACTTCCCTATCTGAATCTTGATTACTAATTAAAACAGTATTAGATTTATCATTAGCATCCGCATTATAAAGATTTAAATAATTCATTTTACTAATTGCTTCTTTAAATAAATTATTTTTTAAATAACTTTCTAGCCTGTATTTATCCAACATTTTATACCTTTATTTCTCACTTATTTTTCTAAAGTTTTCACTAACTGAACCATTTAAATAATACCAAAATGGCAGTACAATACTATCGATATATTTTATAAGATTTGAACTTGTGGCGCTCGAAATGGTTTCAGCATCAATACTTGTCATTAAATAGTCATTTACTGTATAAGTTTTAGAATTTTCTCTTATATTATTTTCTATTAACCATTCTTGATAATTAACTTCACATTGTTCTAATGAATCTTTGTCTAATTTATCTAGATCAATATCATAAAAATCATATTTAAGACATAATTCAGCATATTTTTTCAAAAAATATCCATCTTTTCCTTTAAAATATTCAATAGTTGAAGTTTTTTTGTATTATCAATTGGAATTAAAATTGTTCCATATCGTTTATAACATTTGTTAATACCTTAATTTTTGCTTCTGTAATATCTGCACCTTCAATGAAACCTTCTATACTATATTTATCAAATGTTTTTTAATTTTATAATTTCTTCTGTGTATTTTGTTATTAAAGTTTTCATATATTTTCCTTATAAAAAATATTCAGGCATACCTTTTTCAAGCGCCTCTCTGTTATTGGCTATCGCCAATATAAATTCCATTCCAACATCTTGAATATGACGATTTTTCCAATCTAATTCGCCATTTACTACATTTCCTAATGGAATGACATCACAATAAAGTGCTTTTTCTAATTTTCTGATATCTGTCATAAGTGTTCCAGTATGAATTTTCATACTGTCATCTTTATTTTTATATAAAACTATCATTATACAGCTTCTAATTCAGCTGTATATTTTATTTTATCAGCTTCAGTAATTGTACCTTCAGAGTAACTTGTATCTGACCAACCATTTACCGCTGAGTTATTTGCTGCATTGTCAATATTTTTAACTAAACTTTTAATACCTTTAGGAGCTATGTTAATCTTTTTATTACCTTTTTCCCATTCATAACTTTTACCACATTCTAATGTATAACTAAATGCTTGTGTTAATTCTGCTATTGTCCCAACTGTTTCTGAAGTTCTTCCTCTTCTTGTGCTTTCTATTTTAAATATTTTTGGAGTTTTTGCCATTTTGTTATCCTAATGTTAATTTGTTTATATAATTATAACATATTAACTTTAAAACAACTTTAAATTAACTCTCCCTTTTAAATTTTTTTGTAATAATATGCTATACTTACAGTCTCAATGATAAAAATGAGTTAATTTATGAATGCAATGGAGAATTAAAACAAATTTGTAAAGATAAAGGTTTACTTTTTCAAGCGCCTCTCTGCTATTAGCTATTGCTAATATAATTTTACACTAACTTCTTGAATATGACGGTTTTCCAATCTAATTTACTCGTCTCTATATAGCCTAACGGAATAACATCACAATAAAGTGCTTTTTCTATTGAGGTTAAAAGAGTTCCGATATGGAACTCTTTATTATCGTCTATATTTTTGTAAAGAGCAATTATCTTAAATCCCTTGTAGTTTTAATAGGTATTTCAATTTCTACTGAATTTAAAGAGGAACTTCTGATAGAAGATAGCCAATTACTTTTACTACTGATATGAGGCGTTTTTTTAGTTACCAATTTAGAAATATCCTTAAAAATTCTGGTATTCATTTTTAGAATCTCCCAGTTTTTATTAGGAAATTTTATTAAAATATTACCCCTAGCAATAGGTGTATAGTCATATACTAAAACATTTATTTCATCCTTACAATAATATTTATAATTAATAATGTCTTCTTGTTCAGGGTAATGAGAAGTATTAATTAACTTGTTTAATTTATGTACAACACCAGCTCCAGCATAAACTGCTCTTAAGATATTTATTTTCATTATTTTTCCTCTAATTAATTTTGTTAATATAATTATAACAGATTAATCTTAAATCAAATTTAAATTAGAGATTTATTTTTTAATATTTAAACTAAGTTATTTGAAACAATATACAATCACATGACTTAACAAAAGGTTACTATAATCTTAAAGACAAACATATACTATTAAGATTTAATAATCTTAACCTTATTATACTTATAATCTAAAGTTATATTACAACCTTTATAATCCTCAATATTAAACATAACATTATTAAGTTTATCCTCCATTATAGTTCTTAAACCTCTTGCCCCTGTTTTTACTTTTAGTGCTTCATTTGCTACTGTATCTATAAATTTTTTAGAAAAACTTAAATCAACTTCACTTAGACTAAATAAATCCTTATATTGCTGAACTATATTGCCTTCTGGAACAGTCATAATATTTTCCATACTTTTTAAATCTAATTCTTCAAGTTCTACTATATTAGGAAATCGTCCATAAAATTCTGGGATAATTCCAAAATTATTGAGCATTTCTTGCATTTGAATATTTGTAGTATTACTATCTTTTCGAACTTGTCCAAGTACTGACAGTTGAACACCTGGTTTATCTTTAAGCCCAACAAAAGCACCACCCGCAATAAATAAAATATCCTTAGTGTTTATTTCAATAGCTGCGCCTGCTTTTCTGTTTTTAGAAGAACCTTCTGGATAAATTTTAACAATATCGCCCTCAAGTATTTTAAGTAATTCTTGTTGAACTGCTTTACCAGATACATCTTTATTTTTTGTGCCACCACCTGCTGTTGCATTTTTGTCTATTTCATCAAGAAATATAATTCCCCTTTCTGCCTTTTCAATATCTTCACCAGCATCTTTCCATAACCTTTCTAAAACACTTGAAACATCTTCACCAATATAACCTGCTGCTGTTAAACTTGTAGTATTGACAATTGCCAATGGAATATCTAAATGTTTTGCTATCGTTTCTGCAAGATAGGTTTTGCCTGAACCTGTGGGTCCTATAAATAATACGTTACTTTTGTCTATTTTTAAATCTGGATTTTTAATCCTTTGTAAGTGATTAAAAATGGCAACACTTAATACTTTTTTGGCATTAGTTTGACCGATTACAAACATATCTAAAACTTCTTTGTACTGTTTCGGGGAAATATTTTTATTTTCACTAACTTCAGTTTCATCGTTTACATCTGCAATAAATTCTTGAGATTGCATCAAATAAAGTGCTGTTTCGGCACAACTTTGACAAATGCCATGACTTTCAGCCTCTATTACCTTATTATCTATTGTTTGTGCACTATTACAAAAATCACATTTTGGCAAATCACTCTTTATCATTCTCTATCCCTTTATTTTTATTATATATTATATAATATTTTTACTTAATTTCTATATATAAATAACTTTAAAAGGAGGCTAATGTGAAAGATTTTAAAAGAATGGAAATATCATTAGAACAATTACATAAAGATTTTAATACCCAGCTTGAAGCACTTGGTACAAATACTAAGGAATTTCATAATACAATAATAGATTTAAGTGCTAAATATCCAGATCATAAAGAATTATTGCAATTTATGGTTTTTATTAATGATAAGTTGGAAACTAATCAAACAATATTTGCTGAGATTGTTATTGACTCTTTTAATGAATCAATCAGAAACAAACTAACGTTAGTTCAAAAATTAATAGAAGAAAAGGAAATTAAAACTGACACTTTTGATAATATGACAATATGGGAAAAAGTTAAAAGTACTGGTTACATTATGAAAAATGTAAAAATGATATTAACAGCGCTGGCAGTTATCACATTAGCAGCTGGGGCTGTATTGGCTCCAGATATGTTTATTGAAATAATCAAAGAACTATCAAAATTATTATAAGGAGAAAACAGATGTTTAAATTTTTAAAAAATGTGTTTAAGAAAGAAGAAAAATTAGTGGATGAAGAAATGACTGCGGATGCTTTATTTGGAGATGATAAAATTACTATTGATGTTAATTGTAATGAATGTCCATTAAGAAAATTATGTAGTAAAAAGGGTCAATTTGTTCATGAATGTGAAAATGCGATTGAACTTCCAGAATATAATCCAAAATTAGATACTATTTTAATAATAGATGATAATGAAGGAATGGTAAGTTTTCTTAAAGATGATATGGAATACTTTAGCGAAGAAGGCATAATTAACTTAAAAGAAGTTAATCTTTTAACAATTAGTGGGGTTCATGCTGCTTTTACTCTTAAATTATTATATGAGAAATTATCTAATTTAAATATTAAATGGGCTATTATTGATATTACATTAGGCGGTTCTAAAATGACTGAAAAAGGAAATATTAAATATACGGGTGTTGATGCATTTAATATGATGTATAGTAATAATCCGGATTTAGAATATTTGTTTTATACGGGTAATAACTTAAATCCCTATATTAAGTCTAATGAAAAATTGATTAATCAATTTAAGAAAATAACTGGTGGTGATATTAAAAAGAAAATATTATTTAAAACTAGCATGGATATAAAAACAAGACGGGATTATATTTTAAAATGCATATTTAAGAAGTAAAACTTTTTAATTCTATTTTTAAATACTGCATAGCAGTATTTAAGAAAAGCCTTAATTATAAATATTTACAAAAGGAGTTATTTATGAAAAAAATGTTCCGTAGTATAGTAGTTTTTTCATTAGTGATTATGTTATATTTAAATGTAAGGACAGAACACTAATGAATGATATCAATCTAAAGGATGCTTTCTCAATAATTAGAAAGTATATTCTAAATATTTTAATCTTTTTATTTTTAATAAATGCTGTTGCTTTTGCCAGTTTTGCTATGGCTTTTAACGATCACGCTTATTATATAAATAATCAAATAGACAATAATATTAAAGAATATGGAGAAATCGATAGAGAGCAATTATGTAAAATAGTTGCTTGTACTAAAGTTACTAATATTTTTAATAATAAACAATTTATTCCGGATGAAAAAGGCCACCTTAAAGTGGGTTCTCGAAATACCAATATTTTTTCTAAACTTACTAAAGTTCTTTATATAAACGATAAATATGAATTAAATATTTATAACAATACTTCTAAATCTTATTATGCTTTAAACACAAGGAAAAACATTACGGAATATCTAAAAACTATGGCATTTTTGTTGCCCTTTTTAATAATAATATATTTAGGGCCGTTATTTAACGCTATTAAAAAAGAAAAAGAAGAATCAATCTTAATAAATGCTGGTTCTGAAGCCTTATTAGCTAACAAAAGTATGATTAATATAACCGAAAATATACATCATGAATTAAATACCCCTTTAGAAGTAATTGATAATAAAATAGAAAAAATACATAATGAATTAAGTACCTTTTTAATAGAGGAATATATAATAACTGAAGAAATAACTACTCTGCCTGAAGAGAGGATTCAAAGAAATAAACGATTAGTAAAATTAAATAAGGATTTTGAATTTATTAAAACTTCATCAGAACAAATATACGCCGTTCTTGAAAAGATGAAAGGTTTTAAACATCTTAGGTATAGTAATGGAAATAAATCTCTTAAAAATATTATTGATGGAGGTTTTAAAATTATAAATATTAGTAATACAAATTTTGAATATAAGATTGACCAAAAATTAGATAATTATAAAATAGGAACTGACAAACTTAAGAATGCCGATCTTCTTAGCATTTTATTAAATCATTTTAAAAATTCACTTGAGGCAAATGCTTCTAAAATTTTTATTTTATTTAATAAAGTAGAAGATAATACATTATATTTTAGAATTATAGATAATGGTAAAGGGATACCGTTAAAAGTACAAAAGAAGATTTTTTCGGCTAATTTTAGTACAAAAAAATCAGATAGTGGTATAAGAGGTAACGGTATGTATTTGAATAAACTTATTATTAATAATGCTGGCGGAGAAATTGAATTGATTTCCTCAAGCAATAAAGGAACTACAATTGAATTAAGGTTGCCAATATTAATAAAATAATGGAGGAGATATGAAAAAAATAAATAAAATACCAATTATATTAATTATAATAATCTTCCTTCAAACTACTGCCATACCGAAAGAATTGGAATTTTTTACTTATAACAAAGTTGTTAGAATTTTTAGAGAAAATAAAATGGATATTGACACTAAGTCTTATAAAGGTTGGATAAGGGTTTTCAATTCAAAAGAAAAAACTAAAGATTATAATTTTGTTATAAATTATGAAGAAAGAAAAATGATTTTGAACTTCTTTAGAAAAAAATATCAAAACAAAACCATTAAATATGAAAGAGGTATAGAATAATGAATTTTAAAAGTAAAATATTAGGAATAATATTAACATTAAGTATATTAAGTGGATTAAATGCTAATGAAATCAAAGAACAAAATAACTGGAGACTTTCTGGCGAATTTAATGATAAAATATTTAATATTAAAAAAACTTTATTAAATAAAAAAAGCTACGAAGAAACAGGGAACTATATAAGTCTTGAAATGAAAATAAAATATCATTATAAAAATTTCAGATTTAATGCCGTCCCTTATGCCTATAAAACAGGTACAAAATCAAGTAGAAATAATGAAAATGCCAATTTTCATAAACTTTTTAACAGCCAGGATTTATTTTTTAGGGGTTTATATATATCTTATAATTTATCACCAAAGATTTTAGTGGGAATGGGAATAGTGCCTATGGGTAATGGTTTTCCTATGGAATATACAAAAGACTATATGAGTGACGGAGAAGGATTAAGTATCCTGAGTGATATAGACCCTTTGGGTATATTTTTTAAATTTAAAATAAATGAAAATCATAAAATACTTGTAAATTTTTCTCAAACTAATACTTTGAACATTCCAAGCGGGATGCATGCCATTCCACATTTAATTGATAATACTAAAGGTATGGCAGTTATTCATAAGTTTTCTAAAGGAAAGATTCACGCTACAACAGAATATATTTATGCTAATACTTATTATACTAAACATAAAATAGCAGAGAGTAACACTATTGGATTTGGGATTGTATATGATGACTCAGAATTTTCAGGATGGAGTATTTATGATAGTATAGGTTTTTCGAGAATTAAGAATTTATCAAATAATGCCAAATTTGAAATGTTAGCCGACTCTGAAATTGACCCAAAGATGGTAAAAACAGCACCAAGTAGTTTTAATTTCGGTACTGGTAAGATACAACTAAGTGCAGCAAATTTATTGGGAATTAGAAAAGATTTTGAAACATTTGGGAATGAAAGTTTTATTAATTTCGAATGGTTTCACACTAAAGGAGGATGGTTGTCTAGTAATGTGGGGGCACCTTATACAGGAAATTGTACACAATTATTCGATATTAGAAATAATAGCTATTTTATTAATTATGGTTACAGACTTGGTAAAAGTACTTTTATGCAAATAAATTATGCCTATCTTGAGTCTAAAGAAGCACTACAAATTGGTGGTGTAGGTTCTTCATTATCACAAGAAGAATATATTGGAATACAAAGGAAAAAAACTGAAATAACTAAAATTGTTTTTAGCTATAGGTTTTAAATATAGGATTTATTTCCCTATATTTGCCAAGTCTAGTCTAGACATTACTCCGAGATAATTAATTCCCGAATCCTTAATTTCTTGTTTTTTATAATCGTTATCCAACGAAAATGCTCCCAATATCTTAAAATTATTAAGCACAACTTCATTATAACTATAAGAAATATTTTCTTTTAAATGTTTATTAAGTAATTTATAACCATCCTTTTCAAGATATTTTTCGATTTCTTTTATATATTCTTTATACAAAATAGCTCTATCTTTTTTTGCCATTTTAGATAATTCTGAATCATATGATGTTTGAGCCTCTAGTTCATTATAACCTAATTTTTTAACTATTTTATTTAATATTCCCTTAATAAAAAACTTTAACTTTTCACTATATTCTGTTCCAATATCATCTGATTTATCGGCTAATGTTATCCATCTCCTACCTTGTTTATCTAATAAGGTCCACATATCACTTGCGGAATCAATTACAATATTGCCTTCAAGTTTAACTAAAACTGTAGGATTAGAAGGCAGTCTCATCAATTCACTTCCGCCTTTAGTGAAAGCAGAAATTTGTTTCTTTTTACCCTGTAACTTAACAAGACTGTCTAAATATTGAATATCAGTAACATGATAAGCTTCATCTTCGTAACTATATCCTAATCTATCCATCATATTTGTACTGACAGGGATAGATAAAGAACCAATTAATCTACTTAGTTTAAAACCTGTCATCGCAGTTTTTTCGTTTAAATAATCTTTAAATTTCATTTTAATCTCCTAATATAATTTCCCAAAAGGAACAAATTTTTCTTTTTTTAATAGATAGCAAACTTTGACCTTCTTTTGTTAATCTTTATAGACTTCTAATATTTCATTATATAATGAATGTATTTCTTTAGGTGTATTTTTTTTAAAATAAGCTTCATTTGTAATGTCTGCTATAACTTTTGAAGCTGAAATATCTTCATCTGTCCTCGGTATTTCATATACCTTAACATCTTTATTTCTTTCTAACATTTTTTCATAAGCTTTAACCCTATCAGAACCAGCCATAATCCAGTTAATATTTTCATTTGTTCTATTCATAAGTGTCATAAGATTACCTGAAGTAGCTTCAAATATTTCAATTTTATCACCGAATGTTAATTCCAACATTTTTCTTCTAAGTTCTTTTGTACTTTTTGTTTCTTTTGAACTAATTAATGCCACTACAACACCATCAAATTTTTTCAAACCTTCTTTAATTATACCAGCATGCGCCTTTGTTAAGATTCTAAATTTTCCAAGAACTAAAGCATTATTGTTTCCCTTAAGTTTTCTCATAATAATTTGTTTAGCAGTAAGTTGAATATCATCTTCGATATTTGTTTTATCTTTTTTGGGATGTTTAAAGTTTAATTTATAATCTTTTAAGCCTTGAGATAATTCTTTTACTAAATCTTTTAAATCAGATTTTGGTTTTACTTGAATCTCACCTGTAATTTCCATTGCAGCTAGCCTAACATTATTCCAATATTGAGTTTCAACTTCTGGATTTTCGTCTTGATATTTAAGTTTAATTTGTCTTCTTGCTTCTTGATCCAATTGATAATCCTGTTGAAATTTAAGTATAACATTATCATATTTAATTACGACGCCTTCTTCTTTCCCGCCATACCGGCTCTCGACATCAAGAAATAACTCTCTTATATCATCAAGTAAAATCTCAACTGTGATCCAATTCATAGCATTACTTCGTTCGTTAAATAGACTCTTAAGTTTTGTATTAATAATTCCGCTTTCAAAATCTTTTTGTGTTCCCATTCTACCTTTAAATAATAATGCTGGTACATCTAAATTTGCCATTTTAGCGTATTCATCTCTATGTGAAATATCAAAAATTCCTGGTTTTGTTAATAATAAACCATTTTTAACTTTATAAGAAGATTTGGTATGAGCGATTAAAATCATACCGTGTTTTCTTGTATAATTAGAACTTAATGTTGGTTTATTCATAAGGAATTCAACAAACAATTCTGTACCTACTGGGATTTTTTTAGTATCTTTAGCAATATCGGCAAAGTGTTCAACAACAAAACTAAATTGACTAGCTCCAATTGATCTTTTCTTTACATTTGTTTTTGGTGCAAATTCAAATTCACCCTCATATAAAATATTACCCTTATAAGCAATAATCCAATCATCTAAAGTTCCATTACTTGCTATTTTCATTGCTGTAATTTTTACACCATCTGTCTTGTGTTCAACAATAACATCAGCATTAAAAAAATCTTCTATTCTTTTATTTGAAGTTAAAAATTTTCCTGCTGCTTGAATACTAATATCCAATTTTGTTTTATTTGCTGCTTCAAAGATTAAATCACTATATTTTTTCATTTGTTTCTCCATTTGTTTTTAATTATAACATAAAATAATTTAAATAACCTTAATTTTTAATTACTATATTATAGTCTACTATATCTAATTTTTTCAAACTGTTAAAAGTTTCTCGTGCTTTTTCATTTGATTTTTCTACTTTCCATTCCGGAATTAATCCTTGTAAGCCTTCTTCTGCTCTTTCTTCATTTCTTTTAATTGCTTTTTTAACATTTGTATCAATTAAAATAAGTGCAGTTTTCATATTAAATGATTTTGCTTTAATAAGTTTATTTTCAACACCTTTTTGATTACTACCAGTCGAAACTTGTCCAATGCTTGTGTTATCTTTAAATGCTTTTTCTAATCTTTTATTTGCTATTGAAGTTGCTTTTGAAATTAACTTTCTTGCTTTCTCAAAATCTCCACCAGAAAGTTCTTTTGTTATTTGATCATTATCAACTAATTCTATATTTTTAAAATTTAAATCATAAATATAATTTTTACCTGATGCTGAGCCACCAATAACTAAAACAAATATACTTTCTTCAAATAAAATATCTCTAATTTTATCTGATTCTTGTAAATAAACTAATTCTCTAAACATAATTATATCCAAACCTAGTAAGTCTACCTTTATAAGTTATATTACTATTTTGCACTTATTTAATCCTTTTCTATCTTCTTTCATTCCAGAAGCTATGTCTTTATATACTATAATACCTTTAGAAGTAGTAAATTCCCTTAATATTTTCTTGCTTCTAAGTCTTCTTTTTGTTTAGCATTACTTACCCTAGAAAATAACTTGTCTTTTTAACCTTAGGTTTTGTAAGCATTAGACCATCTATATCATATAAGAAATTCCTACTACTTTATCTTTTCTTCTGTAGTTTTTTAAAGTTTAACCTGCAATACCTATTATTTCTTTTACTTTTTTAGCATTTATATAACTTATTTATTTATATTTAGTATTTTTTATATAATCCTATATAAATAGAAATTTATTATCTATTAATAAACTCGTTAATAAAATTTGCAAATTCATTAATATTACAACTTTCTCTAAGTTTTCCACCTCTCATATTTTCAAAATTATCATAATAAGCTTGTATTTCTTTTGTTCTTTCTTTTAACCCAAATTCTTTACAAAATCTTTTATACCCCGAAATTTTAACTTGATAATCTAATTCTGGATCTCCAACTTCTAAAATTTGACCAGGTTGACCTTTTATTGCAAATAATTTTTCAAAATATCTGTTATGTATTTTTTCTAGTGTTTTCTTATCTTTAACATATTTTTTAAGTAACTCGACCATTCCCATAAAAGACCAAAATAATTTTTCATCTTGCTCATTTCCTTCAATTCTATCAAAACATAATTGATACATTTGTCTTACGGTATTAGCAGGATCTTTTCTATTTTTAGTTGGAATTTCTTTATAAATATCTTTTCCATCTTCTGTTTGCATATACTCACCATTGCCATCAACCATTCTTTCATATCCAACACTAATACCTTTATTTAAATCAAATTTAAGCATTCTTATAACATCTGAACCTTTTTTGCCAGAAATTCTTAACTTTTCAGGTGTACTTGCTGGAGTTGCTAATGCGATGTCTTCTCTAACATCCATAGATCCACTAATAGCAAATATTAAAAATTTATGATGAACTGCTTTTACTTTATTTTTAGCATCTTCAAAAGAAGAACTATGAGTAAATTTTGATAATTCTGATGGAACACCATCTTCTGATACTTCAAGAAATTCAAAATCAACTTGTGCAAGTGCTTTATAATCACCAAATTCTACAATAAAAAGAGAATTTATTTGATCTCCAATTGAAGAAACTGTTGCTTTATTTGAACCATGATAAGTAACTCCTTTAATAATTTCTTTACCCTCTAAATCATCAAGTAGAGTCCAAAGATTTTCTTTAGTATGTTTAGGTACAATAATATCTAAATCACCAGCAGATTCTTTATGTTGGAGTAATTCTTCATCCGAAATTCTTGCATCCATTATATAACTTGTGCTTCCATTATACAGTTCATTGGTGTCAAGTCTCGACTCTTTTACCCATAAAGGTTCTTTAAATTTACTTTTATAAAGCTTGTTTAATTTTTTAAAAGCTTCTGTGAATTTATTTACAAATTCCTTTCTTCCGGCTTTTTTCAAATCAATTTTTTGTGCTTTAATTTCTTCACCAGTTTTTTTGTTTATTCCTGTTACATTTCCGCCCATAATTATATCCTATTTGTTTTCGTCAATTGACATTTCTTGAATAAAATAAGGCGTTATATTATTTTGAGTCATACTTTTTACTTCGCCTAATGTAAACCAAAATGAACCTTCTTTTCTCTTATCTATTTGTTTTTGGAAGTTTTCCATAACATCTTTATCATTCGAACTCATAAAACATAAATGTTGGTTATTCTTGCTTGCTTTTAAGCTATTTTCTTTATTAGATTCTATAATATAAAAATCGTAACCATTTTCTTCTCTTGAAAATGTAATGCTAATAGGAAAAAGTTTAACAGTATGATTATATTCATCTTGTATTTTATCCTCTCTTATTATTTTAATTAATTCTAAATTTTTAAACCAACTATTAAATTTTGATAATATTCCCTCATTAACCTGTGCTTCAGTCATCTCTCTAAAACCTCTCATTTTAAACCTCTATACCTTTTTAGCTATGAAAATATCAAATTTTTCATTACTAAGACTTTTAATAGGTCCAGCAATTTTAACTTTGTCACCTTTTAATATTTCTTCTTCATGAATACAAAGCATTCTACCTTTTTCTTTGGAACTGATATAACTTAAAGCATAACCTTCTGCTACTTCATCACCTGATAAGAATTCAATTTCAATTACTTTAACTGGTAATCGGTAACCATATTGTTTTTCATTATCTATTTCTATTTTTCTTAATACTCTTGATTTTGTTAATAACCATTTATAAGCATTTTTTAAAACACCTTCATTAACTTGTTCTTCAGCCATCTCTCTAAAACTTCTCATTTTTCCACCTCTTTTTTTAATTATTTATATACTTTAAATATGTTTAAGTAAATCATTATATTCAACTGGTTTAAAATCTGTTAAATCTACTGATAAGTTAATTCTTTTACCACCAAATTTGGTTAAATGACTATGTCCGTGAAGTAAATACTTACAACCAGAATCCTTAAATAATTTTTTAAGTTCTGTAAAAACTGGTATCATTTTTTCTTTGGTGAAAGAATCAATTATAAGTGGATAATGGCATAAAAAATACTCACCTTGAATATGATATTCTGTAACGGCTTTAATATTTAAATCATTTTTATATTGCTCATTTGTGTAGTGATCATGATTGCCTTTAATAAGTACTATATTACCATTAAGCATACCCATTATTTTTTTAAGTTTACTATATCCATCTTGAACTTTTCCAACCCCCGCTGTTAAGTCTCCTAGATGAAAAACTGTATCTTCTGGTTGGATTAAATCATTCCAGTTTTTAATAATAGTTTTGTTATATTCATCTCTTCTATTACAATACTTTTTTATATTTTCATGTAAAAAATGCGTATCTGATATAAACCAAGTTTTCATCTATGTCCTTTTTCTTCTATGTATTATTATAACATAATAAACTTTAAATAAATATTAAATCTTTATTTGTTTAAGAGTTTTTACTGAATTTCCTTCTACTTTCCAAGCTATTTTGGAAGCTCCACCCGCATTATTAAACTGAATTAATATATACTTACTTAGTTCAGGATTAGCGTCTATTCCCACTAGGTAATAAAGTGATATAACGTAATATGATGCGCTTTTTGCTGGTGTGATGCTCAAAATTACAGTAGGTATCTGCCCACCACTGGGTACAACAGCATCTACGGAAACTAAAACATCAGTTGAGCCATCTCCATACATCATTACAACTGGTAAGTTAGTTTCTCCTTTTCTCATTAATTCTATAGTTTTGGCAATATATTTAGGCGCATCAGATTTTGAAATATCTAGTAAGATCTTATTAAGATAAGAAAGTGAAATATCATTACAGATAAGTAGGTTAGTTTCACTTTTGGTTTTACACTCTTTAAGGTCTGTTTGAATAATCTTTGTTTTAATCCCCTTTACTCTGCTAATTTCAGCGAAAGAGTTATTAATAGAATTAACTATATTTTCCGTTTCGTTATTTTCAACTAGGAATTTATGTTTTTTTAAATACTTCTTTGTAAATTTTTCTAGTTCTAATTCCAATTTCTTAGTCGCAAAGGTTTCAGTAAGTATAGTAAGAAATTTCTGTACTTTTGATTTAATAAAGCTAAACGCCTTAAAACCTAAAGTTCCCACATTTTTAATTCTATCCAGCAATCCTTCGTTAATATCATATGTTTGTCTGATTAGAGTAGTTATCCTTCCTAGTCTTGCTTTATCGGCACCTTTTTTGAGGGACACTTGAAAAAAAGAAATGTTACCTAGTGTGATAAGACCTGTTTCTTTATCGAATTGATTGGGGATATTTGATTTTAAATTATTGAATAAATCCTTAGGGCTACCACCGTAAATAAAAACAACATCTGAAGTATTATCTTTCACAGCTTTTTTAATATTCTCATATTTTTCCAAAGCTCTATAATAATCCTTAATATTTTTATGAATAAAAGAATCTGGTTTCTTAAATGGACTCTTGTTGCCTCCTTTAAGTAATTTTTCTGCCTCGTCTATTGTTTCTTTATCTGTATTTGAAAACTTCTTGAGATCTATTTGCAACTCTTCATTATTATAAGATAAAGCTTCTTCAAAAGTTTTAATACCCATAACACCCAAAGTAGCAAAAGTTTCTAAGAAATTTGTGGGGTTTACTCCCTTAGGTAAAACTCTCTTATTAATATTAGCGTGATTAAAAATATTATTTAGAAAACTTCTGCTTCCGTTAATTTTAAAAGTTCTATTTGTTGTCATTTCCTTAATATAAATAGTTTCTTTACCCTGTCCGATTTCAATATAGTCGTTTACTTCTTTAGATATTTCGAAATCACTATTAATTGAATAGCCCATATTTGTTAATTCTTTATTGGCAGAATTAACTGGTGATTCTTTAAGGACTAACTTATGGCCCGGACCATAAGTGTTACTTCCTGTTATTGATGCTTCATTAATCATTTTATTCCTCTTTATGAATATTTATAAGTCTACCATTCATCGTCATCAATTTGTTCGTCTTTAGGAGTTAAATCCCAGTTTAACGGATCTGTTATAAGTCTAATTGGTGTCTCAAAGCCTTTTTCAAACATTAAATTGCGATCTATGTATTTTCTAAGTTCTCCATCAAATACTTTCGTATCTCTAAATCCAAAAGCGTTACTTGAATTAAAGGTAGGATTAGGAGTTTTCATATATAAAAAAGAAATTTTATCTCCTGGTTCAATATCTTTAATAGTTAATTTATTTTTTTCAATATACAGATTATGAGTAAGACAAGCTCTAGAATTTACTGGTGCTCCTAAGTATTTCTCTCCTGTCCATCTTCTGAATTTTTTAATATTTTCATCCCAGGTATAATCCAAACTAGATACACCTTGGTTAATTGCAATATCTTCAGGTGCTTGTGTCATAGTTCCTTCTCTAACTGTTTCTATGTATTCAATCACTTTAGGAATATCACCATCTATTAAAATATCCATAGCTGAAGCAAGTTCTTTTCTATAATATTTTGGGGTAGTACTTCTAATTGTGCTTAATCCAGTAATTTTTAACTTAGGTGCACTTAAGGTTAATCCTTCATCCCACCACTTTCTAGCGAAGTACATTTTAGGAGCAATCGATATAAAGTTATCACAAATTACTTCAGGGTCTTCAACCAGTTTTTCTGGTAAATATGCATTATGAGATTTGCTTAAAATATTATTAAGAGCATCATAAGTTAAAGGTAACGAAACTTTGTTGATATAGTTTTCAATAAATTCTGTAATTCTTATTCTTTCTGTTGTTTTTAAATAATCAGTTCCAAATTTCTTTTTAACAACTGGTTCAATACTTACATAATTACTATTATGAACACATATATCATTAGCAAAAAAGTTATGATTATCCTCAACCTCAATATCATAAACCCATTGTTCTTGTACACCCATATCTTCAACTATAAATTCTTCTGTTTCTATCATTTTATTCCTTTATAAACTCTTTTATTTTTTGCTCTTTATTTTTATCACTTGCCCATATAACTAATACTTTATATCCTTTAGATTTTATTAAATCCAGCTTATTCTTATCTTTTAACCATATATCTTCAGAAGTTAGTTCTCGATTAAAAGGATTTGGTCTATCTTTGCTTTCAAACATTTTGGGGTTGGCATGAAATAAATCACCGTTATATTCAACACATAATTTTAATTCCGGAATAACTAAATCATACTTATAATAGGTATTATTTTCTATGTCCATTAGTCCAAATTCTTTGTCTTTATAATATACTTTATATTTTATAATAATATTACTTAATTCTTCCTCAAAAAACCGAATTGACTCCTTAGAATAAAATCCTTTTTCAGTTTGAATATATTTTTCAAATTTCTCTATCCCTAATTCATTACCATGTCTTAAAATAAAGTTATTTAAGGTATTTGCTTTTCTATTGTTTAATTCTCCATAGAATGTTTTGCCGTCATCCTGACCATATTTATCTTGAAAATAGTTTAATGAACAACCAGTTTCTTTTTGTTTATTCTTATATTTTTCAAATCTTTCTGTGCCTTCTTTCACTCCGTATTTTTTGGTCTGATTCTTCAATGTAACGGCTCTTGAATTATTGTAGTCCTTAAACTCTTCTTCGGTCATACCATATTTTTCTTGTTTGTATTTTAATGTATTGGTATATGCTTGTTTTTCTTTGTATTCTTCAAACATTCTGGTGCCTGTTTCTACTCCATGCAATTCAATTGCTTTTTTGAGAGAATAACCATTTTTGGTCATTCCTTTAGTTTGTTCTAAAGGAATATCATAAATTATACTTCTTTCTTTATTAGATAGACTTCTCATTATTTTATGGCCTATTTTATTTTCAGCACAATTATAGCACATTTTAGGTTTCACTTTAATATTGTTATCTAAAATTTCTTTATGAAACTTCTTCAACTTACCTACTATATAAGTTCCTTTTGATGTTTTTGGTACATTCTTAAAAATATCTTCTTTACAAATAATGCATTCAGTCATATTTTAACCTCTCTTTAATATTATTTATAAACCAGTATCCTGTTGTTATATTTTAATAATTTTGTCACCTTGAATTATATCTTTGGGTTTAACATCAAGAAATTCATTATTTCTTTTGACTATAACACTATGGTCTTCAGTAACTATGACTTCAGTGTCTTTATGTTTTATTTTAAACATTCTTTTTTTAACTTTATGAGCCATTATATATTTTATTTTTTTATTTTCTACTATATATTTTTCTTTATTAAGACTTAAAGTATATATTTCTTTATCTATATGCTTAATATAATTATTTTTATCTCTTTTTTCTATTCTGCCTTTGGTATTTTCATATAAATCTTCTATTTTTATTTTTTCACCATCTATATATACTATACTATCCCCCACCACACTATCTGTATCAATTTGAGGAATCCAATCATGAAACGAGTTAATTCCGTATTGTACTTCTTTAGCATTTATACCAGCAATTTGATCTACTTTTTTAGAATTAACTTGACCAGCAAGTAAATTAGCTATCCTAGCAGAACTTGTAACGGCTCCAGAAAAGTATTCTTTATCTCCAGCAAAAGTCGTAGCCTCATTTGATAAAGCCCCATATGCTGAGTTTACAAGAATTTTTAAGGCCATTTGCATAACATTTGAACCATCTGCTAAAGCACTAACTCTGTAATATTCATCTTCCCAACCTTGTGCTTTGACATCTTTAATCTTTTGCATAGTTTTAAAATGTTCTTTCATTTCACTTTTATGCACTTTTCTTTGTGTAATAATATCTTCCATTGTTTGTGATAAAATACTTCTTTTATCTTTTCTAAAAAACATACCATTTGGCGTCATAGAAACATTATGTCTAGTAAGTACTTCTTCCATTTCTTTTAACGCTTCAGGATAGTTAAGGACATTTTTACTATAAGCAAAGTCAAATTGAATTAAATCTTTACTTGGTACTTCTTTTTCATAATATATAGCATATTTTGCTCTTAAATCTAATAAGTCTTTATGTAAGTCTTTAGGCTGAATTAAAGTTTCCATACCGATATTGGCCCATTGGATACAAGACGGGTAAAGTGAACCAAAGTCTAGTGAAAATACTTCTCTCCAAAACTTAGCTGTTCCTCTTGTAATACCACCAGCGAACTTTTGTCCGTGTAACTCAGGATTGGCTAAAAGTCTAGAAAAAGTCCTTTTTCTTTCTAGAGATAAGTTCTCCATATTATTTGCATGTTCTAAAATAACAGTATCATTTTTACCAAATTTACCTTTTAGTGGAAGCATAAATCCTTTATCGGCATAGTTATTAAACATATATTGATTCCATTGTCGCACTGTACCTCTAATATCCGGCATAGAAACGCCACAAATATATGCTATTGATTTAGCCAAGTTAATAAGGTTGAGTTTGTTATCTATTTCAATCAATAGTTGGACATCGATAATGCCATATCTAATGAAACGGTCAAAGTCTTTCTCGTAAAATTCAGCAAAGTCAGCATATTCATCGTGCTCTACTTTATTTGCTCCTAGTTCGTGACTAGCAACTGAATCCAAACTATAAGAAGTTAATACTTCAAAAGTATATTTGTGATAAAGTCCTTTGTAATCTTCTAAAATTAATCCGGCCCATTGAAACTCATCTTGAAATCCAAAGTTATTTTCAACTTCTCTATGTGTAATCATATTTACTGGGGATAATTGTTTTACATATTCACCATCTAGACAACTTCTATTAAATAACCATCTTTTCTTTTTATCGTCAAACTCGTATAAGTCATCTCTACCATCTAGTACTCTGATTATTCTATTTGTAATATAAGGAATATCATATCCTTCAGAGTTCCACCCACTTAAAATTAGTGGTTTTGTTCTTTCCATAATAGTCAAATATTTAATTAGTAAATCTCGTTCTGTTTCACATTTAATATATTTAATTTCACCGTACTCAGAAGAGAAATTATCATCGTTATTCCAATCTTTTGCCAATCCTAATATATAAAATTGTTTAAATTTTGTATCGTACATTTGAATAGAAGTGATAGTAGCCATCGCCGCTCTTTCGTGTCCTGTTGGCTTCCAGTCATTTTTAGATACATCTTTCTCAACTGTTTTATCTAGAACTGCTGTTTCAATATCAAAGAATTGAGTTTGAAAATCGTGGTTGTTAGAAACTGGGTCACCATAATTATCTCTTATATACCCAAAAGGTTCGGACTTTAAACCGTACATAGGAATATTATTACTTTCAAACAATTTAGTTTGATCTTTATATTCACTCAATGTCTTAAAAGGTACTCTTTTAAGAAAATTTCTCTCTGGTAATGATACATATTTTGATTTTTCTTTTGAAGGAATATAAATTTCAGGTATATGCTTAACAACTTTTAGTTCAGTTTGTTTAGTTACTGTATCATATTCTCGTGTGTATAGGTTATTTTTTGCCTTGAAGACATATTCGTATTGTTTTGCCATTGTTTTCCTTTAAGTTTTGCCACTTGTATCCGCATTTGGAAGTGTTGTCTTTAAATAGTTAGTAATTATATTATAACAGAAAAGAACTTAATCTTTCTGTTTAGAACCTTATAGAGCCAAAATCAAGATCGTTTTTGCCAACTGTTTCCGCTGGTTTAGTATTTATCGACTCTTGAGATTCGTATTCGTTGTAATCATCCCCTTGATAGTCCGTATAACGCATTTTTGGATAATCACTTTCTAACATAACACTATCTAACATACCAGTATTTCTGTTTTTAAGAAATTTTATTAAAACTTGATTAAGATCTCTCATAGCATCTGTTGCTATCATAGCAATCATAGTATCTGCTGTTGCCGCAAGTCCAATAGATTCTGAAATACTTTCCATACCAACCTCGGTATTTCCAAATGCACTTCTGTTAAGTTGTGCTGCTGAAATAACTGGTAAGTCATATTTTTTTGCAAAGCCGTGACATTCTTCTGCTATTTGTTTAATATACATATATGTTCCTCCTGAAGTTGCTAAAGTAGTTCTACTTGAAGCCATAAGGCCCAAATAATCTATCATAATAGCATCAGGAACAAAACCTTTAGTGGACAATTCCTGCATTAGTCCTTCTAAGTGGAGAGTGTTAAAAGTGCCTGCTGGATATTCTTTTATTACTAATTCCCCTAAGTGGTCTTTAACTTTATTAAATTTATCTTTAATTACATCCATTGGAGTATTTTTAAATTCGTTAATATCTATATCCAAAATATTTGCATCTATTCTTTTTGCTGTTTCTTCCTCAGACATTTCAAGTGTAATATAAAGAATATTATTTCCTTTTACAACCATATTTGCTGATATACAAGCAAGTAATGCCGACTTTCCACCATGGCTTGGCGCGGATATGAGATTCAGTGTTTTTTTCATATATCCATCACCTAATGCTTTATCCATACCAGGAATACCAGTACTTAAACCTTGTATTTTTCTGTGATAATATTCTGCTCTATCATCAATAGTTTCTTGATAAGACATACCAGTATCTGTATCAAAAGATACCTGTAAAGCATCTGTAAACATTCCAACTATTGGTTCAAAAGCACCATCACTTTGGATGATATCAGCTGAAGTAAAAACTGCTTCTGTTAATTTTTGTCTTTGAACCCAAAGTTCTGTTTTTTCTAACATAAAATCTAAGTTTTCTACTGGAGAATCTTTTGCTATTTCTTTAAATTTTAATAAAGTGGCTGATTTCAAAGTTTTATTAATCTTATTACTTTGGCTTATAGTTAAGCCAATTTCTTTTAAGTTTGGTCTAACTGAGTGGGCGTTCACATATTCACTAATTGTATTATAAATTACTTCATTTGAAGGGTCTTTAAATAAATCAGAAGATAAGTGAGAATATGCTTTGCTAAAATACATATTATTCGTCATTAAATTCTGGAGAACTACATTTTCCATTTCTTCCATTCTGTTCCTTTATTTTAATCGTTTAGTTTAACGAGCGTTCCGTACTCGTTGTATAATATTCTACAAGTTGATTTTTTCTAACTCTTCATCTATAAATCCCACTAAAGATTTGCTAAATTCAACCATTTGGTGTGCTGTGGGATTTAAAATGTTAATTCCAAATGCTCCATCGTGTCCACCAGCTGTATCTGTCAATTTAGCGTTTATCATTTTCTCAATAATTCCGTTTTTCGTATTTCCATCTGCTACTGCATCTGACTTCAATCTAACTGAACAACTTCCGTTACTTCTGATAATAGCGTAAGAGTAGAAACCCGGATAATCTATCGTTACATGACCTTGAAAATCATCTATAAAAATTAATAAAATTCTATTACCAAATTTCATAATTCTTCCTGAGCTTTCTAATTTAGTAAATAATTTATTTTTCTTTGTAATTAGTTCTTTATAACGTTCTTTATCATTATTTCTTAATTTATAATTGTCTTTAAATTTACTCCAAAAAACACTTATTTTATAATCCCAAAATAACTCATTATAAACAAATCCTACCCTAAACTCTTTTTCCTCCTCTAACCATATATCATATGCATTAACATATTCTACAAATTGAAAAAGCTCAAGATTGTTTAAACCGAACTTACTTTTAAGAAACAAATAAGTTAATTTTGTAGCAGATGCTTTTGATGAAATTACGATTGTAAAATTGTTTAAAAGTAAATTACTAAAATCACCATTATTTTCTTCAAACGGGTGATGATCAATAAAATAAAACTCTGTATTAGGGTTTTGTAGAGCAATGCTATGCAATCTTTGTAAAAAGTTATAAGTAAAAGATAAATCTGTAATAAAAACTTTATCTGGTTTACTCCTATAACAATAACCTTCTATATTTTCCAAATACTCTTCTATGTTACTGTAAGAAGTGTTCATTCTTGTTATTTCTCCGAATTGTTTCCTTAGCACAATCTGTGCACCAATTCCGTCTAAGTCACAATGACTAAGGCTTAATATATTCACTTTAATAAATCCCTTTTCTTCGCTGTTAATGCAGTTCTTATTTTCATAACTGCTGCTTTATCTGTTGCCGATAACTTAGTTTCACCTTTTCTTGCGTAAAGTTCCATTAAAGCTATAATTCTTCTTCCACCTAGTATTTTAAAATAATCCTTTGCTGTTAGAGTACCCACTTTGTAATGTTTACTAATTACACCTAATATTATCTCTTGATGTTTATCTACTTTGTCACCCTGTAGCCTCGTATTCTTTGGGAGTGTAATTAAACTTTTTAAAGCTTTATATTCTGCTGTTTTATGTTTTGAAATATATTTTAAACCTCTCGCTGTATTTAAAAAATTTGCTTGATAGTTTGCTTGAGGGTGGACTTTAAGCATATTCATTGCCATATAAGAATCAAAACTTTTTTCGATATCCTCATCACTAATACGTTTTTTAGAAACTACTGAATTTAAAATTTCCCAGAATCTATTATTCTTTTTTGTTATATCTTCCTCTGCTTTTTTAGGGGGTTTGATATAATGGTCCAACATTCCAAAATCATCCGTGTCATCATATTGTGATAATATTTCCTCGTTTGATGCCGTTGCATAAACTGTATCTGCCATAAATTTCCTTCTTGTTTAATTTCCTGAGACTCTTTGTACTTTTATAAATAAAATTATATTATAAAAATACTTAATTAAAAGGAAAAATATGAAAAACAATATACCTCATTCTCCATATAATATTATGAAGTCGTCAGTTGACAATCTTATTGTCCCTACAACTGACGAAATCCGAAAAATAAATTCCTTTTTCCTAGTAAGATTTATTTCTAACGACCCTGCTTCAATTTATATAGCAAATGCTCTTAACTGTATGTATAAGATACCAATGGAAGCACAATATAGCTTCGTTTTAAATAGCACTTTAGATAAAGTTGCTTTTATTAACTATCCAAAAAAGGAAAGAGCATTATCAGATAAAGACTTAGCGATAATCGCTACTCATTTTAAAATAAACACTATCCTTGCTAAAGATTATGTAAAGACCTTAGGGGCAGAAAAAACTCAGGAAATACTTGACAAATATAAACAAGTAACTTATAAGAAAACTAAAAACTAATCTTTCGTATTCTGTAGAAAACACTAAAGATTATTTAACTTATTTTTTGCCTTATTAATTAAAACTACAGTTAATATAATCTTAACTAATAATACAGAAAAATTCTGTATTAAAAGAGTTCTTAAGGATTATACTAACGCTTTGCCAGCAGAAGATAATCTTAATTTTAAAGTATGGCCAGCTGGTTTTGTCCAAGCCTTTTCTTCTCCACCTAACTTAGATACACCACTTCTTGCTGCTGTTGCTGTTTTAACAATTTTACCAAGACCCGGAACTACACATTCACCTGCTACTGCACCCTCAATAATAACACCAACAACATCTTCAATAATTTTCCCTGCTTCTGCTTTTGATACTTCTAATTTACCTGCTACTGCTTCTACTAATTCTGCTTTATTCATTTTTTTATCCTTTAATGCGTGTTTAACGACTTTTTAATTTTAGGGCTTACAATAAATTAAATGATAGGTTTCCTTTGTACTTCCTAATAATCTATAATAATCTAAACGCCTATTTTGTTTTATTATATTAAACTTTTACTTAATATACCAACCATTAAATATATTATTTTTGTTTTACTATATTATCTGCACTATATTTAAGTAATAATTCTATTGTAAAAATGTAAGGTAGTTTTCTAAAATATGTATTTTTCATATAAATTAAATTTTATAAGAGTGTCACCAAACCGTTCACTATTAAAATTTCCAAGGACTCCAACTGGTTTGGCTTAAGGATTGAAGTCTTGATAGTAAACCTCTTATATTAATTATTTATATAGTATTTATAATCCTACTTTTTTTGGATTTTTAATTTTTTTATAAACTGAAATACCCTCTTCTTTTATATAAGGCTCTATTTGTTTATTTTGATCTTTCGCTTTTATTTTAAGAGAAATTGTACTACCCAAATCTGCTTGAAGTACTGTTTCTTCTTGAAATTCTTCATTAAACTCTTCTAATGGTAAACCTGAATTTAACCAAATTTTAGATGCTTCTTCGTGTTTTAAATGTCTAAGATTTAAAATATCAAAAGTTCTACCTTTTCTAAGAACTGCCGTATCAATTTCTGATACATCTCTATTACTTGTGATAACAAATTTTGTTTTATTTCCTGCATCAAAAATACCATCAGTGAAACTTAAAAGATTGCTAATAAATTTATTCTTTTGGTTATCTTCACTTGTACTAATATTCTGTGTTCTTGGAAGTAATGAAAAATCCAAATCATCTAAAAATATTAAACAATGTTCTTCTTCTTGTAATATATTCCAAAATAGATCCATACTAAGGATTTCTTCATTTTTTATATATGCTACTTTGACACCTTCAGACTCTTGTAAAACAACATTAACCTCTAGAATTGCATCATCAATAGTTTCTCTAATGGTAGATTTCTTTCTAGTTTCTTGTAAATCTGCTTCATCGAGTAAATATTGCATAAACATATCTCCTAG
>Ga0256837_1000130_pt1 | contig 68663 bp, 84 predicted proteins | sample 4562384metaG_FD_185976 | JGI IMG/M metagenome (GOLD analysis project Ga0256837, IMG submission 185976) | Hydrothermal vent microbial communities from Guaymas Basin, Mexico - 4561-384 | ecosystem: Environmental > Aquatic > Marine > Hydrothermal vents | place: Mexico: Guaymas Basin | collected... | reverse complement strand
ATACTTGACCGTGGGATTCATGGCAATAATGCTTCTCTTCAAATAGCTAGTTAAGCTATGGAATAAGAATCCACCTCCTTTAGGGGGTGGAGTATCAATACGTAGTGTCTCGTTATATCTCTTAGCAACCATTGAATCATGAACCTTTTTATCTTTTATATGTTCAGCACAATATCTCTCTTGCATACTTATCAAAGTATTGCATCCAACTTGATTACATATTTTCTTTGGCATAGTCTAACTCCTTTGTTCCTATGTTGTAAAATAGCCAATTTATATTTATTTTGTGTTTCAAACAAAACTCTGTTAAGGCTGTAAATGGAAGAGAGTTACGGTTCTTATGAGTAGCTAGTGAAGTTGAAGTAATTCCCAACTCATAAGCTACATTCTTATCAAGAACCATCCCTTTATATTTATCATTCAGAATATCTTTGACTCTGTTAAATATATCTTCCATCTTGACCATACTTGTTTATTTACCCTAATAATTTAATTGACTGTTCAACCGCATAAGCTTCTATCTTTTTAGTTATGTTTAGTTTGATATGAGGTTTTATAATAGCATCCCTAAGATTTCCAAATTTAACCTCAATATTACTAATAACTTCAACTCTTCCACCTGCTACATTAATTATTTCCAACTCATCTGATGTAATATTTTCTTTAATCCGTGTATCTCTGTTTAGTAAAACATACGACATCAACTGATAGTCATTTTGTTTAGATAACACCGTTAAACCCTCATCGTATGTGATATTGTTTTGAGTTGCAATAGACGTAGCAATATGTTTAATCTTTGAATAGATGTCAGTTGCTTTTTTATTAGCTAATTCCATCAATGGTTTCATCAATATCTGATGATATTCATCAACTGCTTTACCCAATGTTTCAAGTGGTTTCTCATAACTTGAATCTCTTTGACTTAAAAAAGATATAAAGTTTTGATAATCTTTTGCATCTAATCTATCAACAATATTTTCTATTGAACCTACGATAAATATATTTTGTTCTAATCTAAGCACCAGTGTTATTGCATTTATAAATTCTTTTTTTAAATTAACCATTTAGTTTTCCTTGTTTTGCTTTTGCTTCTGCTTCTTCTCTTGCTACTGCTTCTGCTATCAGTTCAGTTGCACTAAGTCCTCTATCGCTGAGTTCATCAACAATCTTTGTCTTAGAGTTCCTCTTATTTTTCATCATCTGACTTTCCATCGTATCAAACTTCTCTCTAAGTTTTTTACCACTCATAATTTTCCCTGCCCAAAAGTCATTTGAATATGCCCAATCAATACAATTCATCAACTCCTTTTCAGTTCTTAAATCTAGTCTCATAGCTTTCTCAATATCTTCACTCCAAACTTTTAGAGATGTTGGTTTTTTAAAGTTAGATTTATAAGCTATGATTTTATTTAAGAGGTGGTTAGCAACGTTAGTTGCGACACTCTTCTCTGTTGTAGTCTCTGTAGTAGTCTCTGTATGTAACATAGTCGTACTATAATCTAAGTTCCCTTTTGTCACTTCCATAAGTTCCCTTTTGTCACTTATGGGAGTTACCTTTTGTGACTTATCTAAATTCCCTTTTGTATCTGTATAAAGCTCATCTAAAATCGTATGTAATAGCTCAGTATTTAACGTATAAAAAGTTACTCTACTCATGTTTGTTTTCTTTGAAACGATGCCTAAATTATCAAGCTTTTTATAAGCACCTGCAAACTCTTTTTTACTAAATCCGAGTTCTTCAGTCCAACTATCTCCACGAGTGTATTTCTCATTATTACACGGTTCTATGAACTTATAAAAAGGTTTACCATTATGTGCATTATCCCAATATATAAGCTGTTGAAGGAGTATCGTAGATGTCACACCACCAGTTATACTATTTAACTCTTTTCTATATGTAATTAAACTTTTGTCACCTGCTAATAGTTTTAAAATGCTCATTATCGTATATTTCCTTCATAATTATATTTCAGTAGTAAAGTGTATTGTGTGTCTTTTAAAGCAGATATAGCCATCATATTATACTAACCTCAATATGGTCATTATAAGACGGCTGAGGAGCTACAAACGTATCATTAACATCATCTGCAACATAAACCGATTCAGTAGCCACAACATAGCTCACAAACTCCAAACTCTTACTTTCTAGTGTTAGAGTAATAGGAGTATGAATAACCTCTTGACGGTTCTTCTTTATCTCTATTTTTCTTTCTGGTGATGTTGCATCTTTATCAAAACTAATCAATATCTTCATATCAGCTTCATAATCACTTAGGGCAGAACCATATCCACTCATAGTTCCATTTTGTTCATCTTGCTTAGAGATTTGAGTGATCATAAATATAACTATGTCTAGCTCTTGACATAAACGAGCTAGAGTTGCATCTATTTCAGCTATTCTATCTACACTGTTGTAACCTTTAAAATGGTTATTAGTTATCTTCATCTTAGAATCAATCACTATAAAACGTATGTCGTGCTGTCTTTTCATTCTTTTAATCATACGAGCTATATCACTAATATCATTTCCCATCATAGAACTATCAGTTATAAAATAGTTCTCTTGATTGAAGTTTGTAACTGAAAGTTGTTTTGCTATCTTCCATTTAGGCATCTCAAAACTAAAGAAAAGCACTTTATGCACCTCTGCTATGTTTTTTAGGATTTGCTTCGTTAGAAGTGTCTTTCCTACATTACTAGCACCACCGATATGAATAAGTTGTGCAGACTCCAATCCTCCACATAACATTCTATCAAGTGAGTTGATACCTGTTTTTATTAAAGGTGGTGGTGTCATAGTTTTAAAATCAGCTATCGCAGTAGCCATCGTCATAGGCATATCAATATTTGAAGATATTTCAAGGTTTTGGAGCTGGTTCTCTATGGTATCTACTACTTCAGCACTAGATTTTCCATCTTCAGCTGTTAATTTTCTCATAGTCAAACTCAAACCTAATAAGTTTCTTAATTTTGAAAGCTCTTTTACTTCCATTAAATAAGCTTTTACATCTGAAATAGGATTTGCAGTCAAAATATCTAACATAGCATTTTCATCAAAACAGTTATTTTTCAATAAATCTTTTTTCAAAAACTCTTCATCTATTGGCATATTGTTTAACATAAGTGAAGCCATAGAACTATATATATTTTTATATGATGGATAGTAAAAATCTTCAGTTGTTAAACTCGCTGATAACTCTTCAAAAAGTTTTGGTTCAAAAAGAATAGAACTTAAAAGTGCTTTTTCAAATGCGATATTGTATAACTCATTATTGTTGTTATTATTGTTATTATTTTCCATTATTTATTCCCCTCTAAATGTATCTCATAGGCTTTCAAAAGTTTGCCCCATTGTTGATTTTGTTCAATAAAGAACTCTATAATATCTGTTGGATTTTTTGAATATTTTTTAATAAGTATCTCCATATCATTCATAATCTCATCTAAACGCAAAGCTCTTTTTTCAGCTTCTGTTATTTTTGTTTCTGTCGGTTTTGAGATATGAGATGTATAACCAGTGATAAATGTTGATGGTGTAGGATTTTTATAATTGTTTTCAATCTCAATAAAGTAGTTTCTAGCCTCTCGACCTTTAACAGTTCTTGAAGCCATTGAGATATGTTTTGCAGTGTTTAGTGTGATTGTGTATTCAAGAAGAGTTTGACCTGTTTTTGAAAGCTCCCCTTTTAGGGGGAGCTTAATATAATCTATATTTTCTTCAAGTCCAAGAGATTTAATTTGAGTTTTAATCCAAGTAGAAAAATCTCTTCTTATACCTAAATATGTCCATAAGTCACGAGCATTTATAGTTTTTACTAAGTTAGTATTGATTGTTTGTTTTTGAATTGTTGGTAAGGTAGTCATAAAACTCTCCAATAAGTAAGTTGTCGTATAGAATTATATCCCATAAATAACTTATTAGCAAGTTCTAGTTTATATATTGTATATATATCGTGTAGTTTTAATCTTTTTGTATAGGTATCTTCACATCGTTTACAATTAAATTCATTATATATTGAGTTAAAGGCACTCCAATTTCTCCAGCTCTGTTGTCTAGTTTCTCTTTGAGTTGGTCGCTTAAAGTAAGCATCACTTTGTTTGAACCTGTTTTTTTCTCTTCTGCCATGATCTAATCCTCTTTGCTTACTAAAGAGATGCTTTTGATAGCTTCGAAATGCTTTGTGGAAAATAGTATCACTGCCATCTGTTGCACTGATTCTGTTAAATACGATGGATAATGCGTTCCACACTTTTGACAAGATGATAATACTATATGATTTGATTTTTCTAAAGTCAATTTCGCTTGAGATTGACAGTTGGGACACTCTACTTCTAAATAACTCACATCTGCTAAACTGATAACACACTCTTTTCTGATTGCCATTATTTTTCCTTTTAAAATTAAGTATTACTATCTTATCTAAAATTGTATTTATGTTGAATTTGATAGCTTTTCCTTTTTTGGTGTTTTAACTAATCAAGAATAGAAGTATTAGTGATTATATTTACACCTGAAATGTCATATTTTTCGGCACACAAATAACAAATATGTATGTGATGACTAAAAACACCATCTATAAAGCCGTGTGAGTGCAGTATTTCACAATGTTCATCTGTTGTATCACTACTATATTTAAAATCTAATTTACAACAATCGCAAGTTAAAGTTGGTGTTTCGTTTTGATTAGTAACTTTAACTTGTTTAATAATTTCAGAAAAATCCTCCAAATTTTTAGATAACTCAGAACCAATACATTTATCTTTCTTAGCTAATTGTGATAAGTTTGTATTCCAGAGGTTCATTTGATGAAGAACCTCTTGATTTATTGTGATTTCTACTTTTATTATTTATCCTTTAAATTTTAATATTCACTCTAAGATGCCCTTTGTGTTATAATTACAGCGCTTCCTCAAAAAAAGCAATAATTTAACATAAGGACATTTTAGAATGAACAAAGAAAGAGTTAAAACTAACTCTTTTCATTATTTATACTTTTGAAAGACTAGGAAACGTTTTTTTTGTTTGTTCTGCCTCGATAATCAACTCAACAATAGAATCAGAAATCATAATTTTCTTATGAGTTATTTTATACCCAGCTTTTTCAATCACTTTTACAGCTTTTTTCATAGCTTTTTGCATAACTTTATCGTTCATTCTTTTTTACCTTTGCATCAATATATAAATCAACAGATAAACCTCGTTCATTTGCTGATGTCATTGTTACTTCATACCCAGCATCTTTAAACACTTTAATAGCCTTTTTAACAGCCTTTTCTAATACTTTATCGTTCATTTTTCATCCTTTAATATTCACTCTAAGATGCCCTTGGTTATAATGATGTCGCCAAACAAATCAAATACACAAGGACATTTAACAATGGACAAAATAACTCTCATGGCTACTATCGTAGATAAAGTAGCTCGAAACAATAATCTTGAACACTCTAAAAATTTAGTTATTCAAGATTTTCGTAAACACTTTCCAAACGAAAATATCAAGAAATATAATACTGAACTTCCCGAACATATCACAGAACATTTTTTAAAACTTTTACCTAGATTGGGTAGTGTAACTACTCAAATGCTTGTTTTAGAGATAGATAAGATGTTTCCATATCAAAAAACCTAACTAATAAGCCTTAGCCATAGGATTAGACTCATGCACACAGCCACAACCTCTGAAAAAATAACGAGTTATCTTTATCCCATTTGATGTTGTAACGGGAATAGTCATTAATGGACAAACTGCATCAGCATTTTCATACTTCTTTTTCATATCTGCCATACGTTGTGCTAAACGCCCTATCTTGTATGGGATAGCTTCCTCATGAGTAAGTGAACCACCTTTTGAAAGTAGTGAATATATAGTAAAAGGTTGTGAACCTCTTTTAAAAGTTAGTGTTGCCATTTTTTGGACTCCTCTGATTGATGTTTTAACTCATTTAATAACTCATTAGCCGATGTTATCAACGTACGAAGCTCTTTAGTAATGGATAAATTTTCATCTGCATCAATATAACCATTATCCATAGCTTTTTTAGTAGTACGAAACACCTCAGAACCCTCAATAGCTAGATTATCCACAAGTCTATGAATATCTTTACATTCAGCTCTATTTTGAATATTTTTAACCAAGGTAAAATCATATTTACTAGCAATATAACGAAGTGCTTCATAGTCCCCTGTAAGCTCTAAAAAGTGCATAAACTCCGTCAAAGTTAAGTCACCATTTGCATAACTAGGTTTGAGCTTATTTTCAAGAGTTCCAACCTGCAAACCCAACTCAAAAGCAACATCAGCAAACTCTAAACCTATCTCTTTACGATTGATAGTGATGGTCTTTCTTATTAGCCTACAAAGCTTAGAATCTTTTGGTTCTTTGTTGTGCGTGTGGTCTTTCATCGTGATACCTCTTTATTTAAAATTAAAACATTCACTCTAATATGCCCTTGTGCTATAATTTCATTGCAACACAAAATAAACACAAGGACACATTACAATGGATGAAGAGAGCATAGAGTTTCGTAAATTTGTAGACCGAACTCAAGAGTTAAAAAATCAAGAACAAGACCTTATTTTAAAGAAAGAATTAAATGAAATTCTTTCAAACATTGCTAAATCCTTAGCTATACTAGCTGACAAGAAAGATTTAAACACAAGTAGCTAATCTTTCTTTGGCTCTACTGCACTTATATTCATATCTACAGTAGAGCCTACTTTTCTTATGCTCGAACCACTAATGTAATATCCAGCATCCTCAAACACTTTCACAGCCTCTAACATAGCTTTTTGTAAAACTTCATCTTTCATCACGATACCTCTTTATTTATTTTCAGATTAGACTTTTTTGAGTTGTTTTTTGTATTATTCTTCAAGTAGGATTTAATATCTAGCCAAGCTTTAGTAGGAATATCTAATGACTCTTCTATCAATACAATAGCTTTAAGTGATGGATTTCTTTCGCCTCTTAATATTGCATAAGCCATTTTATTGCTATAAACTTTGATTAATTCATTAAAAATATTTTTCTTCATAATGATATTCTACAATTAGTAGTTTTAAACAATGCTTAAAATCTCCCTATTGTGGATTAAAAAAGGCTACAATATGGGGAATAAAAGGAATAATATGCTATTTCACGAAAGAATAGAGATTTTAATGGAAAAAAACAACATCTCTAAACAAGAATTTATTCAAAAATTGCTTTTTCTAAATCCTATTTCAAAGAGAACAAAAAGGATAATTGGGGCTAAAACAATTTATGCTTATATGGCTGGTACTAGATTTCCTGATGCAGAACATTATCCATTAATTGCAAAAGTGCTTGGAGTTAGTCTTTCTGTTTTATTTGGTACTGGAACTAAAGAAATTGAAGTTCTTAATCAAGAAGAACTAGTGTTCAATGCTCTCCAAAACCCAACAAAAAATATAAAAAAAATAATTGAAGATTATAATCATAGTCACGGTTTTATAAGAGGCGATATTATCGGAGATGGAAGTAATAACGGTCATACTATCAACCATAACACCGATAAAGTAAGTGATTCAATGGCAGATAAACTCGTTGATATATTTAATTCACTAGATGAAGAGAAAAAAGAGAGAATATTTCTTGATGTTTTGCAGTATAAGTATAGTGGAAGCTAAATGAGTTATTCAGATATTATAAAAGTATATAGTTACAATAACTATTATTGTAACTCTACTATGAATGATAAAAACTTTATTGATGGGCATAAAATAATGATTGAACTATATAGGGACTCAACTTTATTAACACTCAAGGGAAAAGAAATCACGTGGATACTCAAGGAGAATATTGCACACCTAGATTATATAAGATTCAACGATAGTTTTAGAAATAGTGGGATATTAAGTGAATTACATAAAAATTGTATTTCAATTATGAATGATAGTGTAGATATTTCAAAAATTACCCTCAAACCCTTGACAGATGTTGTTACACTTTGGCTATATTTAGGTTTTGAGTTTGAGAGATCTTCTGAAAAAGATAATTTTATAATCACTCTTATTGATTGGATTGATGAAAATGAGATACCCTATGAGATAGAAAATATTGAAAATGATAAACTATTAGATACAATAAAGAATCTTAAACAATATCTATTTTTATATAGTTTTCCAAAAGCGATAAAACACTATATATCAAATTTATATAAGGGTGTAGCATGAAAAGATTGATTTTATATACAAATAGTAATAAAAAACGATTAGCTTTTGATGGAATCATTTCAAGAGACAACAAACTTATTTATACTCATTACTCTCTTCTTAGTAGCTATGAAAACATAGTGAAATCTATTTTAGATAAAAGTTTTACCGTAGAGTATGAAGACTCTATTTATAGAGTTGATACTATTGAGGATTCTTTTGAAAGATTTGTACAGGTAGCTAAAGAGACCTCTCTTTTAAATAGTGAACTTCATAGCATATCCCCAAGTTATATATTGGATATAGTCTATTCTGATGGTATTCAATTACCTATAAGTACACAAAAAATAGCAGATTTTTTCAATATCGAGATTTTTCAAAATAACTCTTTAAAGTGTGATGGATTAGCAATAGCAGATAATAATAATTATAAAATAGAATATAAAAAAGGCAATTATGGCAATGTAAAAGATAGATTTACTATCGGTCATGAACTTGGTCATATTTTTCAACATTTTGCAAATAAAGAGGAAACATTTACGGATAATATGAATGATGATTATCAACTTGCTGCAAGAGGTTCTTCATCTGCAACTATTAAGGAATTAACTTTAGAAAAAGAGGCAGATATGTTTGCTTCTAACTTGCTAATTCCAAAAGAGATGTTAGTTTCTGAAATTGAAAATTCTTCAAGACAACTATATATATCTGACTTAAAAAAGAGATTTAATGTTTCTAATGGAGCGATGTATAAAGCATTAGTAAGATATGGCTTATTATCTCTAGTTATAGATGATACTCGCCCTTTTTAACCAACGCAACTTTAAGGAAAAAGAATGGAACTAGGTATTATATGGATATTTTTCATAATTGTAACTACAATCGTAGCAGGTCAAAAAAATAGAGGAGAGATAAGATGGTTGTTGATTAGTGCTTTCTTCGGGTTCTTAGCTTTAATTGTTGTTTTAATTTTACCTAAGATTGAAAAAGAAACTAAAAAAGATAAAAACTCCTCTGTTGAGACTATTTCAAAAGAGACATCTCGAGAACTAGATGAATTTTTCAACCCTACACCTTTATCTGTTCCTGAAGATACAACAGATAAACTTATTAAACTATCGGAGATGCTTGAAAAAGGTCTTTTAACAGAAGAGGAGTTTATGAATCAAAAGAATAAACTTTTAAAACAATAAAAAAACAAGGATTTATATATGCTAAAACAAAGTTTACTTTCACTAGCTGTTGCTGGTACATTGAGTGCATCTCAGTTTTTACATGAAGTTAAAGAGTTTATCCCTCAAGAGACAAAACAAAGTTTAAACAAAAATCATAAAACTATTTTACAACATAACACTCAAAATAGTATGAATAAAGAGCAGGTTCAAAATCTTCAAGAACAACTTGATGTAATGATGAATATAAATAAAAAAACATTTACTGATTTTTTATCAGTAGCTGAAATATGTTTACAAAAATGGGTTAAAGAAGATAAAGAACCTGTTGTTAATGCGATGAATAGTATGACAGATTTTTTAGATATAAGACTCAAGCAATATAAAAATATAAGAACTTTATATAAGAAACAAGCTCCTCAAGAGATTATGGATACGTTATCAGAACTAGAACAGCTATCTAAAGAGGCTAAATCTGTTGTACAAAATTTTAAAAATGAGATAGAAATTATTGTTAGTATTCAAAATGAGCTTAAAAATAATGAAATAATAGAGGATTTTTGGGTTCCTATCGTTCAAATAAAAGATAAAAATATAGTTATGGTAAAACTTAAAAATATAGATGAGAATGATTTTGACAAGATTGATAGAGTTGAAGAGGAACTTAACAAAACAATTACATCAAAATATATTGATGCAATAATGGTTGCATAGATGGAGTATAAAGAGTATGCTCAACAACTCAATACATTTAGTTATGCAATTAAGAGTATGGGCAGATTACTACCCATTAAAAAAAGAACCATTTGATATAAAACTTCCAAAATTGTTACATGATGTTAATAGGATTATAAATTAAAAAAAGGATTTTAATATGAACAGTGCTTCAAGACTTGAAACTATCTTTACAAAACTAAAAGATACGAAAGATACTAAAAAACATAATCATAATAATACTCAAATAGTAATATCTTTACTTGAATCATGGTTAATTATATTTGAGTCTAATACAATATTTGATGTGTATGAAAACTTATCTAACTTAAACGATGAAATAGACCGCTTTGAAAAAGAGGTTACTCAAGTTCACATGATAGAACCAACAAAAAAAGCTATTATAATTTTGAGAAAAATAACTGCATATCCTAGTCTTAGTGTAGGGGTTTCAACTATAAAAAGTCTATTAACAGATAAGGATTTACACTCTTTATCTTTTATAAATACTCTACTTGAATCAGATGCACTTATGGAGGAACACTCTTACTCTGAGGAACAGATAGATTTAAATGAATTTATAGATATGCTTAGGTCTCTTGTGAAAGAGGTAAATGACTCCGATATGAACAATGATGATAAAGCAATTTTTATTAGCTTTTTATCAGACCTACAAAAAGGCTCAAAACTATATAATATTCATGGAATAGATGCACTTGTAAAATCTCTTCAGGAAAATCTCTGTAAATATAAGCTTATAAAAGAGTCTCTACCTAGTAAATATGAAAACTTTAAAGAAAAAACAGACTATGTTATAGGCGAAATAGTAGTTTGGGCAGAAAAAAGTAAACAAGCAAGAAAAGGCTTAAAACAACTAAAAGAAGGGATATTTGGTACAATAGAATCAGATAGTTCTGAAAAAAATAATGAAGAAGAAAGCTAAAGGAAATACTCCTCTAGCTTTGAACTATACACTCCTTTACTTCCTTCCAATCTATCTTTTTATTTCCAGTTGCTAAGTCTATAATAGATTTAGTATCTATCAGTTCAATAAGTAAAGCATCTATTAACTCTAAATGCTCCTCATCCTCCACATGAGCTTTTCCATCTTTCATAATTAACTTCTCTTTTAAATCACTGTTTACACTCTCAATTTTGAGATATATTTCTTTCATATCAACTCCTTTTTAATATATTTAAAAAAGAATTATACCATATTCCACATTTAGAAGAGATTTAAGGCTCGATTAAATCTACTGATTGTAGAATACAATTATCAAAATAATAAAGCTTTATTAAAAAGTTTCAAAAAGTTATTTCACTTACACATTATAGAACGCTGAACAATCTATAGACCAATCTTTAAACATACCTAGCATAGAGGCGGTGCGATGGTTTTTAAGTTTTTGAAAAAGGAGGGAGTTTTGGAAGAATGTACACGTCTTGTCATTGCGTCAATAATGCAGTCGGGTGTAATACTGGGTTATATACTTGGGAATAGAGAGTAAATGATTAATACTTTATTGAAAATATTAGGATTAGAAAAAGATATAACTAAAAATTGTGTCAATGATGAATATCAAAAAGCAAAAAAAGATAAGCTAATGAATGATGTATCCCTTGTTTTAACTGCAAATAAACAATATAGAATAATAGTTAAAACTAGTGCAGAAAGACCTATCGCGCCTAGTTTAACTTATTTGTATTTTAAAAGTGAAAGAATTGCAAAAGAAGCTTATTTATCACTTTACAAACGAAGACTATTTAGGGAAAAAAATAAAATTTGGAAAGAAGTTTAAATGCAAACAACAACCCCACTACAAGAAGCGATAATCCTCAGCTCTATAATAGGTTCACTAATGTCAAACTATGACCCTAAACTAGCATCTGAAAGATTAAAACCTATCGAAGTTATCAGAGCAAGAATAAAAAAGTTTATGTATCAAAGAGCTAGAACCAATGCAAAAGAGTTTAGAGAAGCTCTTATTTATGCTGATAGAGCTTGGCAAAAGAGTATAGACCACTTTGCAGAACATAACTATAAAATAGAATCTGTATCAACTATCATAAGACTTTATGACCTCTATTCAAAACCATTAAGTAGATTTGTAAATCTCCATGAAAAACAGATGGAGGCGTTCTCTATGCACCAATCAAAAGATGTAACAGTAGAGATAGAACAACAAAGCTATGAAGTTTCAGATTTTATGCTGAGTGAACTTGCAGTTTTTACTGGGGTTGAGAGAGTTGATAAACTTCTGTTTTTAAAAGGTAATAAATAATGACAACGTATGAAAAAGCTTACAAATCATATAAGAAAAAGTGTAAGGAACTAGGGATTAAACCTAGTCCACAAGAAGATATTTTTGTCAATGAGATAGTAAAAGAGAAAAATGACAAAATATTAAAAAGTAAAATCAAGAGAGTTCCTCAAACAGAAGAGGAAAAAAGATTAAAACGAAATGCTCAATCTCGTAAAGAGTATCATGCGAAAAGGTGTACAAAATGAACACCCTCCCCCTCTACCTAAAACCAAATCAAGTTCAAAACTCTCTTGGTATATCAGCTAAGACTCTCAGAGAGCTAAAAGATACCATTTTTATAAAAGGTGTACACTACTTTATACCAACTGGATTAACCCATCCATTATGGGATAGAGACGCTCTTTTAGCTTGGATAAAAGGTGATGATAAAGATGAAGTATCATCTTTAGTCGATAAAATTTTAAACAATAAATAATATAATGATATTTGCTATAAATATTGCTGATTATAAAAAGGAAAGTTTATGATTAGTATTATAAAAAAGAGTGCAAGTAAAAATCTGTATGTACAGTTTTATATTGATTCGAAGTGTATCCAACGAAGTACCAAACTCAAAGATACACCAAAAAACCGTAAGTTCATTGAAAGTAAAATTATACCATCACTGGAGTTAAAAATAGCTAGAGGTGAGTTTAATCAAAAGCAGAACATAACTCATAATTTTAAATTCTTTGCAACTCAATATTTAATATCAAAAGATTCGTTAAAAACTTATGATCAATTATCAAATAGTGTAAACAACCGTATCTTACCAATCTTTGGAGATAAAGAAATAGATACTATTAAAAGATATGAAATTAAAGAGTTTGCCATAGAACGATTGAAAACTGCAACACCAAAAACTGTAAGAAATATTTTAAATATAATAGTAGCTATTATAGATATAGCAATAGATTATGAAGTTACCAGTGTAAATGTAGCAAGAAATATTCCTTTACCAAAGCACACTAAAAAAGAGTTCGAGCCATTCTCTCAAGAGGAAGTGAATCTAATTCTTTCAAAAGCTGATGGTTGGTTTAAAACTTTTTTAGCTATATCATTTTTTACTGGTGCAAGAACAGGAGAAGTTTTAGCTCTAAATTGGAATGATATTAATTTAGAAGATGGAACTATCTCCATAACTAAAAGTTTAAGAAATGGAATAATAGATAAACCAAAGACTAAAACATCTATAAGAGATATTCCTATTTTTACACCTCTTGTTAGCTATCTAAAAGAGCATAGGAAAGTAAGTAGGACTATCTCTCTATTTGTTAATCCACATACGGGTATGATGTTTTATAAATCAGCAAAACTAACTCCCTATTGGAAAAGTTTACTTGAAGAATGTAATCTTAAATATAGGATACTATATAGTTCAAGACATACATTTATATCTACTATGTTAAAAAACAGTAACTTTAGTATGTTAGACATTGCTCAAATAGTCGGTCACTCTAATACAGAGATGATAGTTAGAAATTATGCTAAATTTATCAAAGGTGAACACCTCAAAATGGATAGAGATTTAAACATATTTACTGACAAAACCACTGATAGTAGGCTTATAATCTGCTAATATAGGGGTTTAAAAGGTCTCCCATCTCTGGTACCATCAACTAAAAATCTTAACACAAACTATTTATTTTTAATTTTTTCTAAATTTAATCCTAACTTTTCAAAATTATCTTTTACTTTAAAATCTTTATAACTTGCTCTCTCTTGTGCATTTATATAAAGTGTTATATCAACAGTTTCTTCATCTGTTAAAGTATTTGATTTACCTAAAGGCATATTATCTTGTATCCAAGTTGCACCATTTTGAAGTTTTGCCATACTTCCATCTGCTGTATAACTTAACCATTGCCCATTTTTATCTTTTCCCCAAAGTGGAGGAAATGAACCATTACCATTACCATTCTTACTATGACAAGAGGCACATTTTCTTTCATATAATTTCTTACCATTTAGATAGTTTTTATGAGTAACTTTTTTAAAAAGCATTTTAAATTTTTTTACATTATCACCCCAAAACTTTGTCTTCAAAGGAGTTCTTGGAGCAATACTATTCATATTTATTGGTTTTCCTTGAGATAGCCAAGTAATATAACTTTCTACTGCTATTCCTACTTTTGTATTTACAACAGATTTATCTCCTCCTAAACATCTTTGAAAACATCCATCTATCCTATTTTGTAAACTTATAATATCTTTATATCTTTGTGAATAAGCAGGAAATGCAGTTGCTGTTCCAATAAAAGTTCCTATTGCTCTATCTGTTCCAACTTTACCATTTTTACCTTTTCTATGACAATTTACACATTGTAGTTTACTATTGACATAAGATTTAGAGATTAGATTTGTATCAGTATGTAATAAAATATCTTCCCCCAACTTGATAACTTCTTTTAGTTTTCCTTTTGGATAAATAGTCTGTTCAGCAATCACAATAGAACTTGTGAAAAAGATAACAGATAGAATGATTTTTTTCATCTTCTTTCCTTATATTTTAACTTTTGACTATTGACTATTGAATACACCTAACTGAAAAACCAACTGCACGACCATATTTTTTAATATCAGCATCATCTTCACTAAAATAAAATCTATAGGAATGAGTTCCATTAATATTGGACGTCCAAATATTACCTATACTATTTTGATAACCTAAAAAACCACTTGCAAAACGGTAACCTGATAGTGGTAATTTTAATTTATTAAAAGCATCTACATCATTGTTCATCTCTTCAGCTCTTACTTCTGCTAATGTAGGAACTCTAAAACCACTTGGACAGATATTCCATGTCGTAGCTCTTGTTAAACCATTTTTATCGGATGTTGTCCAATCATAATCTGTTTGAGATGATGAAACTATAAAAAGTTCATTATTTGGTGTAGTTGTTGTTGCTAGTGTTGAGATAATAGCACTATATTGTTTTTCATGCCCATCAGATTTTCTACCCCACTGATAATAATCTCCAAAACATTGTGTATCATTATTTTCTTGGCATACCCTACTCGCGCCTAAATTTCTATCCATCCATACTTTACCCGTTACTTTTGATGTGATAGTAGAATATGTAAAATTAACATCTTGTGATTGAATAAAACCTGCACTCTCTTTTTGATACAAATCATAATAACTATTATATTGAGATATAAAATTTATTACCTCATCACGAATATAACTATTATTATAATCCTCTGCTTGAATCTCTTTATTTAATGGATTTTCTATATACGATAAAATTTTATCATGAGTTGAACTCTTCTCATCTGTATAACGTTGAGCGATAGCATCTATAACTTTATCAAACTCTTCTATATTTTCAAATGTAATATATTTATCCAACTCTAAACCATATTTTTCATTAATTGAACTTATCATAACTTGAGGATTGGCATTACTATTATAATACTCATTTAAAAAAGTCTTCGCTAACACAACCATAGACTTACTCTCTATATCATTATCTCCAGATGTTATATCCAAAAGAGAACTATTTATCTCACTCATTAAAGACTCTATGCCTAAAGTTTTGTTTCTAAGAGTTGATGCCAATTTTAAAACTAGAGATATTTCATTTAAAAAATTGCTATTAAGAAGATTAGAACTAAACTCATTAACATCTATATTCTTCTTTTCCATAAGCTCTTTTAAATTGTCTAACTGTTGAGTATTTACCTTTACCTCTGAAGAGTTATAAATATTCAAAAGAAGTTCTGATGTATTATCTATAACTACATCTATATCTTTATTTGTACTCTCTTGTAAATAACTTTTTAATATCTGATTTATAAGTTCCTGACCTATTGTATCTTGCATCATTTTTAAAACAACATCTATATACATTTTTGCAAATTCTATACTATTACTAATATTATCATCAAGTTGTAAAAGCTTCAATAAAAAATAGTTTTTACTATAATCATAAAAAAGTTTATATCTTTCATTTGTGCTAGAGATAATTTGATTGTCTATTTTAGAAAGTGTAATATCCATATTGGTTGTAGCAACATCAGCATCTATAAGCTGTTTAGATATACCAGCCTCCAGTAAAATATTTTGTAAACTCTCTTCAACAGAAAAATCGATAGTTTCAATAGTCTCAAAATAGGAAACAGTCTCTACATCAAGTTTAATTCCATTATTATGATATGCATCACTATCTAAAGTTTGTAAAAATCTCAAAAGATTAACTATCTCAGTATCATTCTTATAACTACTCTCCTCTACTGAATACAATGCCATAGGTGTTATAGTTTGAGAAGCTGTTACCTCATTCCCAAGTTTTACATTTCCAAGTTTAAAAAAGACACTATCTCCATTTAAAAAATAGTATTTACCACTATACCCTGTAACACCAATTATCCCACTTGAAGTTTTATAGTTTAAACCCTCTATACCACTATCTGTTATATATCCTATCTGTGTAGTATCTTCATCTATATCATTTATACGAACAACTATCTCATAACTATTAGTTTTACCATCTTTATCTGTTTCTATCACATTAAATTTATAAATAGTTTTTATCTCATAATCTGGTAAAACTTTAAATGTCACAAAACCTTTAGTAGCATCTATCTTAAAATATAAAGCATCTTCTCCACCAATAGCATAAGAGACAATATCTTCACTCTGTTTTAACTGTAAATCAAGTTGTTTATTTTCATCTAAATATATCGCATCTTTATCTATGACAGCATCTCTTACACTACTATTATCATTTTGACTTCCACATGCAGTAAGTAATAGTGACAAAACTATTGATAGTGTTAATATTTTTTTTCTTTTATTTTTCATTATGCAATGCCAACTCTTTACGTAAATACTCCCCAGTATAAGACCCCGTTTTCTCAAAATTCTCAGCCAAATCCTCAGGAGAACCCTCTGCAATAATAAGTCCACCACCAGAACCACCTTCAGGTCCCATATCAATCACCCAATCAGCATTTTTAATCATATCAAGATTATGCTCAATAATTAACATACTATTTCCAAGCTCTACAAATTTATGAAGTACATTTGTAAGTCTATCTACATCTGCAAAATGCAGTCCTGTTGTTGGTTCATCTAAAATATAGAGAGTTTTTCCCGTATCTTTACGACTTAACTCTTTACTAAGCTTAATACGTTGTGCCTCTCCACCTGAAAGTGTTACTGCATTTTGACCTAAAGAAATATAACCGAGACCAACATCAACAAGTGTTTTCATCTTTAAATTTATCTTAGGGATAGGCTCAAAAAATGTAAAGGCTTCATCAACACTCATCGCTAAAACATCTGCAATACTTTTACCTTTATAGGTTACCTCTAAAGTCTGTTGGTTATAGCGTTTACCACCACAAGAATCACACTTGACCATTATGTCTGGAAGAAAGTGCATCTCTATTTTAATCTCACCCTCCCCTTGACACTTCTCACAACGTCCACCTTTTACATTGAAGCTATAACGTGAAGTTGTGTAACCTCTTATCTGTGACTCTTTTGTTTGACTAAATAGATTTCTTATTTCGTCCATCACACCCGTATATGTCGCTGGATTACTCCGTGGTGTTCTTCCTATTGGACTTTGGTCAAGATAGATAACCTTATCTACATTTTCTAAACCAGTTATCTCAACACCTGCAACTTTATTTACTTTTCTTGCGTGATTTAAAAGCTCTCTTGCTGTTGGAAGAAGTGTTTGAAGCATAAGAGAACTTTTACCACTTCCACTTACACCTGTAATACATACAAAGTTATTAAGAGGAATTTTAACACTAAGATTTTCTATGTTATTAAGTGTTACATTTTTAATCTCTATCATCTTATCTTGAGGGCGTCTATAAAAATACTCTATCTTTTTCCGACCATACAGATAATCAGCTGTGAGTGTATCTGCTTTTTTAAGCTCCTCTAATGTACCACTAAAAACAACATCTCCACCAAATTTACCAGCACCCTCCCCTATATCTATAATAAAATCAGCATTTTCAATAGTCTCTTTATCGTGTTCCACAACTATAACACTATTACCTTTTTCTTGAAGACTTCTTAACGTTCTTATAAGTTTTTGAGTATCACGTTCGTGAAGACCAATACTAGGTTCATCTAAAACATATAATACACCTGTTAAACCACTTCCTATTTGAGAAGCTATCCTTATACGTTGCGCCTCTCCACCACTAATAGTTCTAGCATCACGCCCTAATGTTATATATCCTAAACCAACATCAAAAAGAAAATATAAACGCTCTCTTATCTCATTTAAAATAGGCTGTGCAACTTGTGTATCTTGAGCATCTAAGGTTTTAAAGTTTTCTTCATCTTTGAACCATTCATAAGTTTTAGCAATAGGCATCTCTAAAAGTTCTGATACACCTTTTTTTCCTACTCTAACAGCTAAAGATTCAAGTTTCAATCTATTTCCACCACACACATCACACACTTTTTCAGTCATATAATCTTTTAACTCTTTTTCATCTTTAATCATATCGTAGGCGATTCTAATTATCCCAGGGAAAAGTCTTTTTACTTCGTGCCTTTTCCAAAGAAAAGTTACCTCATCAATATTTCCATGAAGAATAGCTTTTTTCTGATACTCCTCTAACTCTGAATAGGGAACATCTATATCTATCCCATTTTGAGAACAGAAACCTTTTAAAAATGTAAAGTAGTACCCTTTATTAAAACCATACACAATTTTAACAGCACCATTTTCAACACTTAAATCACTATCTATAATTTTATCAATATCAAGTGCATAACGTAGCCCTAACCCATCACATTCAGAACAAGCACCCTTTGGAGAGTTAAAAGAAAAAGAGAGAGGTTCTAAAGGGTCAAAGCTTATCTTACAATCAAAACAAGCATTATGTTCAGAGTAATGAATATGAGATTTTTTTAAGCCTAACTCTTTATAGTTAAGTATCTCTATCTCCAACTCTCCGTAACTCTCTTTAAGAGATTTTTCAACATCAGCCCCTATACGTTCTCTATTTTCCTCTTTAACCACTACTCTATCTATTACAACTTTTATAGTATGTTTTTTAGTTTTGGAAAGTTCTATCTCTTCATCAAGACGTACCATTACACCATCTATCATGGCACGTACATAGCCTTTATGTACTAAAGACTCTAACATATCAGCATAAGAACCTTTTTTTTCACGAACAAGAGGAGCTAGAAGAACAAGTTTAGCACCCTCTGGAAGTTTTGCAACCTCAGCGATAATATCTGAAGCAGACATCTGAGAAATAACTTTTTTACATTTATGACAATGCTGAACACCAACACGAGCATATAAAAGTCTAAAATAATCATATATCTCTGTAATAGTCCCAACAGTAGAACGTGGATTTTTAGAAGTAGTTTTTTGGTCAATAGCGATAGCAGGAGTAAGTCCCTCTATCTTATCAACATCAGGTTTACCAACACGGTCAAGAAACTGTCTAGCATACGATGAAAGAGATTCCATATAACGACGCTGTCCCTCTGCATAGAGTGTGTCAAATGCTAGAGTAGATTTACCACTACCACTTATTCCTGTCATTACCACTAATTTATTTTTAGGGATAGTTAGGTTTATATTTTTTAGGTTATTTTCTCTTGCACCTGTTATTATTATGTTTTCTTGTTTCATCTGTTGAGCCTTTTATCTAGTAATGGTATTATATACTTTTTTTATAACTATTTATCTATCTCTTTACTTTTATAAAACAGAGTGTTTCACTAAGGGGTAAAAGGGCATTTACAGCCCTTAAACAGGAGGTTGAAAAATTTCCTAAAAATCCTCTATCTTAACACAAACTTCACTCTTATCATCAAGATTTTTAACAGTAATTTCTCCACTCTCAATCTCATTACTCCCAATAATAGTAAAATATTTAGCATTCACTTTATCAGCCCCTTTGATATGGTTCTTAAAGTTTTTAGCTTTATAGTCAATAGTTACTTTATCACTCTGACGTTTTTTCTGTGCAAGTTTTACCACTAAATCAACTGTATCGGTATCCATAGCACCTATATAATAACCTTCTCGTTTACTCTCAGGCATAACAATAAGCTCCATTAATCGCTCTATCCCCATAGCAAATCCAACAGCAGGAGTTGGACGACCATCTAAGAACTCTACAAGTCTATCATAACGTCCACCACCAGCTATGGCACTTTGACTTCCTATATTGTCACTTACAAATTCAAAGGCAGTTTTGGAGTAATAATCTAATCCACGTACAAGATTTGTGTCTATCTCATAAGCTATATCATTATTATCTAGGATATTTTTGAGTTTATCAAAGTCACTTTCACAAGCATTACAAAGAGCATTTATAAGTTTAGGAGCTTTTTCATAAAGAGATTGGCATTTTTCATTTTTACAATCAAGAACACGGATAGGATTTGTCTCTTTACGTCGTTGGCAATCTTCACATATTTCATCTTCAACAGATTCTATATAAGATACTAAACTATCACGATACTGAGGCATACAATTTTGGTCACCTAAAGAGTTTATTTGAAGTCTGTAGCCAATTCCACAACGTTTTAAGATGTCACTCACCATCATAATCATATTAGCATCTTCATAAACACTCTCTATCCCAAAACTCTCAACACCAAATTGGTGAAACTGTCTTAAACGTCCCTTTTGAGGTCTTTCATAACGAAACATACTTCCGTGATAAAAATAGCGTTGAACACCACCAGCTTTATCTAGTTTTTTCTGAACAAATGCACGAACAACTCCAGCCGTTCCCTCTGGACGAAGACAAACATCATTTTGCCCTTTATCGGTAAACTGATACATCTCTTTACCAACAATATCACTAGACTCACCAACAGAACGTTTAAAAAGAGCAGTCTCTTCTAAAAGAGGAGTTTCAATAAAATGAAAACCATACTTCTGTGCTACATCAGTTGCTAAATTTATGAAATACGTAAAACGCTCATAATCCTCACTTAAAATATCGTTCATTCCTCTTAATGACTTAATCATCTCTATCCTTTTTATATATTAGTGTAAGGATAGCATTTTTTAAGTTTGTGTTTGGTTATAATCTCTTTATGAAAACAATACTCCTCTGAAAATTGGATTCAGAAAGATTAAATATATATGCTACACTTCACAAACAAAAGGAAAATTATGAAAACAAAACAAAAAATAAAATATTACCCAAGTAAAAATAAACAAACTGAAACTTATATAGATGGAGAAACATCTGTTACAAAACATTTTTATGATGCTAAAGATGCTTATGTTAGGGAGTTTATCTCTGTTACAGATGGTGTTACAAAAATTAAACATATTACACGTGAGGGTATTGCAACAAAGTTAGAGCATTTTGTAGATGATAAACGTCATGGTCAAGAGACAAAATATTTTATCTCTAAAGCAGATGGTAGTATAAAAAGTACAAAAATTTATGCTGATGGTAAGTTACATGGTGAAAATATAACTTTTAATGATAAAGGTGACATTATTAAACATGAAGTTTTTGCTCTTGGTAAACGTGTATTGAAATATTTACGAGAAAATAGTGATAGTAGTGATATAACTAATGTTGAAATTATGGATAAAGAAAGTGTTAAGAATTTACCGAAAATAGAGTTTGATAAACTGCAAACTGTTCTTGAAAATAGTTCTAAATAACAACCAATGCGAAACATATATCTAATAATCGCAAAACAGATAGTAGAAGAAGCTGGTAGAATTATACGTGAAGCGAGAGAAACAAACACTTTTAGCTTTGAGATGAAAGAAGATAACACACCATTAAGCAATATTGACCAACAAGTTCAAGACTATATGACCAAAAGACTTAAAGATAGTTTTGATATTCAAGTTGTTGGAGAAGAGAATTGTAATGCTATTGATGAGTCTAAACCTTATTGGGCTATTGACCCTATTGATGGGACTTGGGCATTTATTACACATGAAAATACGAGTGCTATAAATCTATCTTTAATTGAAAATGGAGAGGTTACTGTTGCTATTGTTTTCAACCCATTTACAAATGAATTTTTTCAAACTGAAAAAGGTACTAAATCATATATAAGAATGCTTACTTTACCACTAAGAAAGGCAAACACTTATGTTGAGGTTGTAAACTTTAAAGCAGAAAGAGAACATCCTATTGTAAATACTTTAAATCAACTTTTTAAAGAGGATAAGATAAAAAAACTAACTTCAATAGGTGGTTCAACAGCTTATTCTATGTGTATGGTTGCAAAAGGTGCATTTAGTAACTATATAGCAAGGTTTGAATCAAATGCTAATGCTTGGGATATATCAGCGGCCTATTTAATAATAAAAAATAGTGGTGGTTATGTAACAGATTTAGAAGGTGTAGAGATAGACCCGATAAATCATAAAGGTTATATCATAGCAAGTGCAAACCTAGAAGCAAAAAATAGTTTTTTAGCGATGATACAACCAGCTTTAAAATGGAAGAAAATTGACAAATAATATTATACAATACACAGCATTCCTAAATTTAATAGATTTTTCAAAACATCTTCAAGAGGAAGATTATTTTAAAAAATTTAGTGATATACATAACTATTTAGAAGAGTTTGAGTTTGAAAATATTTATCTTAACTATCTTTGGGTATCTGATACTATTATTATAAATATTTCTAGTGATGATAATATTCAAACTATTCTCATAGAAAAACTTTCCTCTATTATCAGTTTTCTCTCTCACTATTTTATTACAGAGCATCAAATATTAGTTCAAGGGGCTATCTCCTCTCAACATACATATATAAATCAAAATCTTTTTTTAGGTAAAGGGATAGATGAGGCTAAAGAGTTGGCTTCTGTTATATCTACCTATCCTAGGGTAATTTTTGAACAAAGTATAATAGATGATGAAATATCTGAAAATATAAATTTAGTTTCTCAAGATTTTGATAACTATTATTTTGTGGATTATCTTTTGTTGGATGTAGATATGAAACAGTATGAAGAGCTTATAGAAAATGGTCTATTTCATACAGATATAACTATTAAATCAAAATATATGTGGTTACAACAATATTATAAAAGTAAAGTTTTTGTTGAAGAAGCTAAGATTGAAACTGAACTTGAAGAGTGTATATCAACAGATATGTTATGGCAAGACCCTCAAACTGGATTAATTTGGGAACGAGAGATAGAAAATAGAGAGTTTACTTGGGATGAGGTTTTTGAATATGCTGAGATGCTTAATGATGAAAACTACGGTGACTATCAAGAGTGGAGAGTTCCGACTATTGAGGAGTTGAAAACTCTTATCACAGATGATAGTTTTGAAAATAGTTACTCTGCAACTAAGGAAAGTTTTATTAGTGAAGCATTAGTAAGTTCTATGACAATGTCCGAGCAATGGTTTTGGAGTAGTACAGAAAATAGCGATGAAAAAGATGAAGCTTGTGGTGTTCTTTTCGATAATGGCGATGATGATTATTTTTATAAATCAGATAGTTATTTTATACGTTGTGTTCTTGATAGTAAAGGAAAAAAATAGATGAATTTAGAAAGTTATTTTATATCTCAACTTCAAAACAAACATATAGGAGATGATGGTGCTGTCATAGATGATATGGTTTATTCTAAAGATGCTTTTTTTGAAAATGTTCATTTTAAAACTGAGTGGATGAGTTACTATCATATCGCTAAAAAGTCTATGTATGTAAACATATCTGATGCAATAGCGATGAACGCAAAACCAAAATATGCACTTTTGAGTGTCGCGATGCCAAAAACTATAAGTAAAGAGCAGATGAAAGAGTTAGCCAAAGGTTTTTTAGATGTAGCTCAAGAGTTCGGTATAGAGATAATCGGTGGAGATACTATTAGCAATACTAAACTAGATATTACTATTACTATCATCTCTCAAACAAAAAAACCTCTTTTAAGAAGTGGCTTACGACAAAATTATCTTCTAGCATACACAGGAAAACTTGGAGCATCTTCTAAAGATTTAAAAAGGCTATTTAACTTAGGAAAAATTCATACAAAATCTAAATTTATAGATATAAAACTAAGAGAAAAATTTATAAAAAATACAAGAAGATTTTTAAGTTCTGGTATGGATATATCTGATGGTTTATATAGTGATTTGGAAAAATTGGCACAAGTAAACCATATTGGTTTTAAATTTAATACAAAAATAGATAAAAATATCGCTTGTAGTGGAGAAGAGTATGAGATGCTTGTGGCATTTGATAAACGTTATAAAAAAGCTGTATTAAGACGAGCTGTTCAGAGTAGGACACCTATTACTATTTTTGCACAGAGTGGAAGAGTAAAGTATATTAATAGATGTAAATCTCATCATTTTTAAAGGAAAATTATTATGAAAAAAATACCTTATGGCATAGCAGATTATAAAGATATACAAGAAAAGAATTATTATTTTATAGATAAAACTAAATTTATAGAGAAACTAGAAAATCTCAATGAGAGGTATTTAATCTTTTTAAGACCAAGAAGATTTGGAAAATCTCTTTTTATCTCTATGCTTCATTATTATTATGACAAACATTATAAAGATGATTTTAAAACTCTTTATGGAGATACTTATATCGGTAAAAATCCTACAAAAGAGGTTAATAAATATCTTATTATGAGATTTAATTTTAGTGGGATTGATGTGAATGATGTGGAAAATGATTTTAGATACTATTTGAAACTTATATTAAGAAGCTTTAGTGAAAAATATAAATTAAATATTAAATTTGAAAATGATAATCCTATATCAATGTTTAAAATTATCTTTGAGCATCTTACAAAAAATAGACTAGAATTGATGGTTTTAATAGATGAATACGACAACTTCGCAAATAAACTTTTATTGAGAGAAAAAACAGAATATTTAGGTTTAGTGAGTGAAAAAACTGCTTCTTTTAAACAGTTTTTTACTGTACTAAAAACAGCAACAGATATGGAAAATTCTCCACTTAAAAGAATATTTATAACTGGTGTAACACCTATGACGATGTTTGATGTTACGAGTGGGTTTAATATAGGAAGTAATATCTCTCTTGACCCAGAGTTAAATGATATGGTAGGATTTAATAAAGAGGAAGTAGATAAAATTTTAGGTTATTATAAACTTAATATAGATAGAGAGATACTCAAAGAATGGTACAACAATTATAATTTTAGTGAAGATACAGAGCAAAGAGTATTTAATAGTGATATGATTTTATACTTTATAAATAAATATCAAAAGACAGGTAAACCTCCAAAAGAGATGATAGATATGAATGTAAGAAGTGATTACTCAAAGCTTAGAACTATCGTTTATACAAATAAAAAGTTAAATGGGAACTTTGAAACACTTCAAACATTGATAGCAGGAGATACAGTTTCTATTCCAAATCTTGTGCAGGATTTTTCAGCTTTAAATCTTGAAAAAACAAATAATTTTAAATCTTTGATGTTTTATTTGGGACTTGTTACTATTGATAGCAGAGAACTTGATTTAAGTTTAAAAATACCAAATGAAACAGTAAAAAGAATAGATATTGATTTTTTAAAAGATACATTAGAGTTAGAAAAAGTATTTAAACTTAATACTGATAAAATTGAAGAGTATTTAAAAGAGTTTGCACTAGAGGGTGGGCTAAATATTTTCAGATATTTAGCTGAAATGATAAAAGAAAACACAGGAATAAGAGATTATATTTATAAAGAGCAAAGTGTCAAATCTATGTATATGGCTTATCTTTCACTGAGTCCCTATTATATTATTAAAAGTGAATTAGAACTTAACAAAGGGTTTGTTGATATTTTGATTAAGCCTTTTAATCCTTATGTTAAATATGTTGGACTTTTAGAGTTTAAATATATAAAACTTTCGGATAAGGCAGATAAAGCAACAGTAAAAAAACTAAAAGAGGAAGCTATAACTCAACTGAATAAATATGAAAATGATTCTCTTGTGACAGTTTATACAAATCAAGGGGTTCTGGTTAAAAAAGTGGTGCTTATTTTTCACGGTTGGGAGATGTTGGTTTGTGAGGAGGTTTAGGTTTCATTTTTTACCTCACTATAAAAATATTCGTTGAAATAGATAAATAACTATTACTAAGTATAAGCCAATTAGAAGTCTTTTTTGTAAATCACTATCTACTCTATCTTTTAAATGGATACCGATATATACACCAAACAAGGAAGCTAATCCAATTATGATACCACTCTCATAATCAAGAGTTCCACTTTGTGAATGAGAAAGAAAACCTGAAACTGATGAGAATATTACAAAAAACAAACCTGCTGAAATAGCTTTTTTAAGTGGAATATATAAAAATCCAACCAAAATAGGCACAAGGATAATACTACCTCCAACACCGATAGTCATACTTAATATACCTATTGGAAAACCGATAGATATTAATAGAATTTTACTTATTATTTTCTCCTGATGATGCTCTTTAGTTTTCAAAAACAGTCGAAGTAAAGCAAATAAAGCAAATAGAAAAAAGATTATTTCTAGGTGGATAGCATTCATAAATGATGAAATAAACCCACTAAAAGATGCTCCTATAAAACCTCCTATACCTATAAAAAAAACAAGATTAATATCTAATGTTCCTTTTTTATGGTTAAGATAACTTCCATATATCGAACTAAATAGCATCTGTATAACAGATATACCTATTGCTATTTTTGTACTATACCCTATAAGTAAAAGTGATGGAATGAGAATAGTTCCACCACCGATTCCAAAAAATCCTGATAAAACCCCAACACTAATTCCAAGTAAAACTAACTCAAGCATTTTCCTACCTATATTTTTTCAAATTTTACTCTAAGATGCCTTTGACTTTAATTGTAATTTGTGTATGTTTCAAGTATAATCAAAAGCAAATTAAAAGGTTTATAACAATGTTTCAAACAATAATAAAAGCTTCAGAAAATTTTTGTATTCACCAAATTCGTGAAGAACATAAAATAGGGGATATAATCCCAAATACCAAAATGATTATTACTTATATCGACATTGATGCTGATAATGGTGAAAAACACAGAGTATACTTAGCATCAGACAAGATATTTATGCAAAAAATTTCTACACTTTTCTTAGAAGAAGATGAAAGTGATGAAGAGACTTTAATCGATATGGCACTAGAAACTACAAACTTAATTGTTGGTAGTGCAAAAGTTATTGCAGAAGAAACTAATCATAATATTTTTACTATTAATACACCAAATTTCATTGAGTTTGATAGTTTTAATTTAGAATATGAAGAAAGTCAAACTATTGAAATAGATACTCATAAATTAGTTATTGCAATGAAAAAGATAAACTCTTGACTCGTGAAGATAATCTAAGAAAAGAGTTAAAATGGATGGACTATTCTGGTTTACTGGATATGGAGATAGAGTTTGTTGCTGACTTAGGTGAAACTATGTTGAGTGTAAGTGATGTACTAAAACTTCAAAAAGGCTCTATTATAGATCTAAACAAACCAGCTGGTGAAAGTGTTGAAGCTTATGTTAATGGACGTATAATTGGGAAAGGTGAGGTTATGGTTTATGAAAAAAATCTTGCTATTCGTGTGAATGAAGTTTTAGATTCTAATGCTGTCGTTTACTATCTTTCAAAAGAAAAAGCATGATTAATTTTTTTTTATTAACGATATTATTATCAAGTTCTTTATTTGGAGCTAAAATATTAAATTATAATGTTTACGATAGAACAGATAGAGTAGATGTTATGATTAGTTTTGATACACCCTATCATGGAGTTATTAAACAATCTAAAAAACATTCTAAAATAATAATAAAACTTAATGATGCTGAAATAGAATCTTCAAAATTGAAAAAACTTTCTACAAATTTTTTAACATCAATAAGCATTACTCCAATGTTTGAATATACACAAATAGTAGTAACAGTTCCTTCATCAGTATCTTTAGTAGCCTCTAAAACTTCAGATTCTTATGGTTTACGATTACGTTTTACAAAAAAGACAACAAGTAACTTAACAGAGATAAAAAAGCTAAAAGCAACAGCTAATAAATTAAGCCATCTGCCAACAAAACAAGATGAAGGTATTTCAAGAAGTTATTATATTGTTGTTTCTTTATTAATTATTGGAATAATTATTTTACTTGTTTTAAAAAATAAGATAATCAAAAAGAAAAAAAGTGACAATCCTTGGCTATTTCAAGAAAATATTGTTGAAGAAAATAAAAAGGAAAAAATAAAAGAGGAGATACCATCAACTAATACAGAAGATAGTGTTTCAAATAAAAATACTGCAAGTATAAGGTTTCAAAAAGATATAAATAGTAAAAATAGCATTATTATGCTTGATTATGGAGAACAAAGTTATTTGGTTTTAATGGGAAATAGTAATATTTTACTAGATAAATTTATACAAGATAAGCCAACAACACAAAAAGCTTTTGAAGTTATCTTAAAAGAAAGAGATAATGAATTAAATCTATTAATGAATACAGATGAATCAATCAATAAAGAACCTCTTCAAGCATATAAAGAGAGAGCTTCATCAATTGCATACGGTGAAGAAAACTAAATTTTTATATAGCTTTCTCTTTTAAAAGTTTTTTAATTATCTTTAAATTATATAAACTTAATTCATAACTATCATCCATAAATTTATTGATATGATACACTTCTGTTACTGTAATTCCATAGGGGTCTTTTTTTTCTCTAATAACTTTAGATTCATCATCAAAAGAGAATAGATATAAGTTTTTACGTGTCTTTTGAATATAGTATGTTAAGACTATCTCATCTGTATGCTTCTTTTCTACAGCGATTACAACTCTTTGATTTTCATCATAATCCTCTATATTTAACGATAATAGTTCTGCAACTTCTGAAACTTTTGAATACCCTATATAAAGCTTATTGTACAGATTATGGTACCTTTGCACTTTATAATGCATAAGAAAATAAACATCCAAAATATACTTTTTATGCATTCGAAGTGTTTTTGTAATCCAAACCATAGTATTATAATATCTAAATGGATATAGCTTTAAACTCTCTGCCTCTAGCATCTTTTTTGATCTAACTATATCTTTTTTCTTTAGAACTCTTTTATCTTTATCTATAATATAATCAAGTACATCTCTTGCTGAAAACTCTTCAGTGAACCATACAGTACAGTAGTCAGGAAACTGTTTTATACCAGTTGCACCCTCATTTAAAATAATCAAAGATTTTATCGTATAATGTGGAAATATAATTTCAAGTAGTGCTTTCTTCTTTCTTAAACGTTTTCTTAACTTTAAAACAGATTTTACAAGTGTCATCTCAACAAAATATAACTCTTGATTTTTTGTAATTAAAATAGCATCAAACTCACTTATCTCTCTACTTTTCGTTCTATATACTATCTGCTGTTTTTCACTAATAGAAAGAGTATTAGGATGTGATTTAAACTTATTTTGATGAAAACCTTTTAAAATAAATTGTTCAATATAATCATTATCTTCAACATATCGTAATAACTTTTCATAAAGAAAATTTTCATATACCTCTCCCTCAAAAGATCTATATGAACTTAAAAAAAGAGGGTCTTCCTGATCTATTCCTTGATCAATAAGAGATAAAAGGTGTTTTGTATTATAAGAATAATGAAGAAGATTATCAGATATATCATTTCTATCTAATGTCTGTATAGATTTACCTATTTTAAGCATACCTATATTACCATCTCATTATTTTTAAAGAAACTATCAATAACATCTCTATACTCTTTAATATCACTAATTCTATTTACATCATTTCTTAATACTGATGCACCTTTATAACCTTTTGAATATGTGTGAGTATGCTTTCTAAACATAGGAACACCATGAGAACCATAAAATTCTATCATTTTATCAAAATGTTCCATAATAATTTCATGCTTAACAGCTTGATCTATATCTTTAGTTCCTGTCCTAAGTTGATGAAAAATCCAAGGAGCACCTACTGCACCACGCCCTATCATAACACCATCAGTTCCAGTATGTTCTAGAACCCATTTAGCTTTATCATAAGAGTTTATATCACCATTTGCTATAACAGGAATAGATACCGATTCTTTAATCTCTTTAATCGCATCATAATCAACCTCTGCTTTAAATTTACCAGCACGTGTTCGACCATGAACAGCTAAAAAATCAGCTCCACTATCTTCTACTATTTTAGCTATTTCAATATGGTTTTTTTTCTCAAAGCCAAGTCTAATTTTTACACTTGTCAAAGGTTTATTAGAAGTGTCTTTAATAGTTTTGATAATATCGCTCATCAATGGTAAATTTAGTAAAAGTGAACTACCACTTCCATGACCTACCACTTTAGGAACAGGACAACCACAATTCAAATCAATAATATCAATTCCATCATGTTCATTTAAAATTTCAACTGCACTTTTGATAATATCTACATTTGAACCTGCAATTTGAACAGAGTATGGGTCTTCATTGGGAGATTTTCTAATCATATTAAATGTTTTTTCTGAACCATGTGCCAAAGCATTTGAACTCAACATCTCACTTACAGTTAAATCTGCTCCGAATTTTTTAGCAACACTTCTAAAAGGAAGATCTGTAAATCCAGCTAAAGGTGCTAAAACATAAATTGGGTTATCGAAAGATAAATTTTTCAACATATTAAATAAACAAATTTATATTGAAATTTGTATCAGATTTTTTTAAAGCATTATATGCTTTAAATTTCAGATACTCATCAGGTTGAGAATTATTTAAAATCTCTGTTGCTAAATCTATCATCTCTAAATCAAATAATGTAAATAAGTATGCTTTCATTAAAGTATCATTCTTTTCTGATAAAGTTTCAAAGAGAGAAATTCTATCTTCAGGTATCATTCTTGTAGATAAAGAGATAGAAATATCTATATAATCTCTTTGTGTTAATTCTAAATTATTTAACAAAGATATTATATTTTCATTTGATATATCTAAAGGATTTTCTTCTGAATTGACTCTATTTAATATTTGGAATAAAGCTATTTTATCCATATATTTTTGATATTTTTCAATCAATTCTAATGATGAAGTTTTTACATAATCTTCATAAGCTTTTGTACATAAATCATACTCATATTGAGAACTATTTGATAGAATTTCTTCTGCTATAATCTCTTTATTTTCATATTGATTTCTATTATTTTGAAGAACTAAATCATTATTCAATGATAATGAATAAGGAGTCAAATCAACTGTTTTACCCTCTTTAATATCTTCTATTAGATTAATGATTTCATTAAGCTTACTATTTTGAATTTTTTTTGATAGTGAAGAAAAAGGTAATAAAGTTGTATTATCAATTAATGTACCAAGAAGTTTATATCTTTGTGTAGTAAATTTATGCTCTCTATCTTCTCTTCCTAAATATGCATCAATCATTGTATCTATCATTTTTTGAGAATCTTTCTCATATTTACGAAATTTTAGAGTATTTAAGAAAGAATAAAATGACATATGAAAAACACTTGCAATATATAAAACTATTAAAGGAACAAGAACCCATAAAAATATTGCTATCTCTGGTAACTGATGACCAAAAAAATCTATAGCCATAGTCTCTTTTGTTAAGTAAGTATGAACATACCAACCTACTATTCCCATTAACATAGCTACAGCTATGGTATATCTTTTAATATACATCTTAAACCCTTTCTTCGTTTATTTAGATTTTTCTACTATCTCTCTACAATCGATACAATATATAGCATGTGGCTTTACTTTCAATCTTTGAAAACCTATATCATCTTCACACATCTCACATATACCATATTCACCAATTACCATTTTACCCAAAGTAATTTCTATCTCTTGTAGTTCTTGGTCTTGTTGCTGTACAATAGCACTTTCAATCATAGAATTATTATTCACAGAAGCATGATCACCTTCATCATTTAACTCTAAAGAACTTAATTGATTTAATTCCTCATTAACTCCTGAGATATTTATCTCAATTTGATGTTTACGACTTTCTAAAATATCTTTAAAATGGTTTAACTCACTTGCTTGCAATTACTGCTCCTTACTTATGATACGGATGGTTACTTAAAATAGAAAACCCTCTGTAAATCTGTTCTAACAAAACTACTTTTGCTATTTTGTGACTCATAGTTAATTTACCCAAACTTATTACTTTATCACTTTTCTTTAAAAATTCATCATCAAAGCCATAGGCTCCACCAATAAAGAATTTAATTGATATTCTATCATTTAAAAGCTTACTAAACTCAAAACTATCAACTAATTTTCCATCAGGATGTAATGTTATAGAATAATCTTTTCTAATATATGGGTCTAAAACTTTTGTGTATGCTTTTTGAGAAGCTTCTGGTGAGATAGTATGTGCTTTTGCCACATCTTTAGGAAAGAGTTCTGTATCTTCTACTTTAGCAAAGCGAGATATCATTTTTGTTAAATCTTTATATAACGGATCATAGATTGTTTTCTCTTTTTTAGCTATTGAAACAATTTCTATTTTCATTTTAAAAGACCACTGCCAATAACATGATAAGTGATATTTTTAAATTTATCACTCATCTTCACACCACCAATTACAGCTACTTTATGTTGTGAATGAGATGCTATAAAATCTATCTTATCTCCAACTATAACACTAATATCTTTTTTGGTATCTGTTGTTCTATATGCACCAAGACCAATATAGTTTAGATCCATCTCGTTAGCTTGAAGAACTTCCTCTATATTATGTGTTGAAATTCCTAAAATCTTATCTTTAAAAATAATTTTTCGTAGCATTTGAACAGCCTTTATAGGATCAATATCAATAGCTCTTAAATCTTCTTGACCGATATGAACACCATCACAATACTCTATTAAACTGTAATGGTCATTAACAATTAAAATCCCATCAAAAATAGCTCTTATTTCGATTAATTTTTGTTTAATCAAAGAGATAGGAGCATTTTTGTTACGATACTGAATTATTTCAGCAGAATTTCTCTTTGCAATTTCAATATATTGTTCTATAGAGATATTATAAGTATCTAAAATAGATTGATCACAGAGTGCATACAGTTTCATATTAAACTTTTAATAAAGTTAAAATATCTGATAAAGTTTTTTTCAGATCATTTCTATTAACAATCATATCAATAGAACCCTTTTCTAATAAAAACTCAGCTCTTTGAAAACCATCTGGAAGTGCAGAACCGATAGTTTGTTCTATAACTCTTTGACCAGCAAAACCAATTAATGCACCTGGTTCAGCGATAATAATATCCCCTAAAGTTGCAAATGATGCACTTACACCACCCATAGTAGGGTCTGTTAGAACAGAGATATATGGTAAATTTTGTTTAGCTAATTTTGCAAGTGCTGCTGAAGTTTTACTCATCTGTAATAATGAGAATGTACTCTCTTGCATTCTTGCTCCACCACTAGCACTTAAAATTACTAAACCCTCTTTATTTGCAATAGCACGATTTGTAGCTCTTACAATTTTTTCACCCTCTACCGATCCTAATGAACCACCCATAAATGCAAAATCAAATATTACTATTTGAGCAGAAACACCGTTCATTTTGATAGAACCACTTACTACTGATGATTTTCTACCTGTTTTTTTAAATCCATCTTCAATTCTTTGATCATAAGATTTTTTATCTACAAAATTCAAAGGATTTACAGGTTCAAGAGTTGAATCAAATTCAACAAAACTATCAGTATCAGTATCAGCTAAAAGTTTAAGACGTTCCTTTACTCCGATACGAAAATGAAATCCACATTTAGGACATACATTATTTTGGTTTTCAACTTCTTTATAATACATTAAAGAGTTACATGATTTACATTTAATCCAGTGAGAAGCGGTATCCCCTTTTACTGGTTCTTTATCTTGATTTTTAGAAAAAAGGCTTAAAATATTCAAAAAAGTTCCTTATTATTAATACAAATCGCTATCTACTAAAAAATAGATAGCGATTAATTATAAAATTATTTAAGTAAAGAACCCACTATACTTCTAGCAGATTCACGACCATCTAATGCCGCCGTTACAACTAAGTCAGCACCTCTAAAACAGTCACCACCAGCATAAATACCAGAAGTTGTTGTTTCATAAGTCTCTTTATCTATAATAATCCCACCCCATGAATTAGTCTCGATACCATTTTCAGCTAAGAAAGATGGTTTTGCAAGATCAAATCCAAGTGACATTATAACTACATCAGCATTTACTCTTGTTTCACTCCCTTTAATCTCTTCCATCTTTTGGCGACCAGTTTCATCTTTTAAACCTAAAGAAGTTCTTACTATCTCTACTGCAATAGCTGAACCATTTTCATTAACTATAATCTCTTTTGGAGAAGCTAAGAAACTAAAATCTACACCCTCTTCCATAGCATTTTTATACTCTTTTTTAGATCCAGGCATATTTAATTTATCACGTCTATAAAGACAAGTAACAGATTTTGCACCTTCACGTTTTGCAGTTCTAAGACAATCCATAGCAGTATCACCACCACCGATTACAACAACATTCAAGTCTTTAAAGTCAAACTTTTTATCATAAGATGTTTTAAATCTTTTCTTTTGAATAGCTGTCAAATAATCCATAGCATTATAAACATTATGAGCTTTTTCACCTGCTAAAGATGCGTGTTTTGCTTTAGTAGCACCAACACCTATAAACATAGCATCATGAGAGTTTGCAATCTCTTCAAAAGTAATATCTTGACCAACTTCACAATTTAATACAAGCTTTAAACCTGCATCTTGAAGAAGTTTTACACGTCTTTGAACTATTTTTTTATCTAGTTTAAAGTTAGGAATACCATACGTTAAAAGTCCACCTGCTCTATCAGCTCTTTCATACATAGTAACTGCAATACCAGAACGTAAAAGATATGTTGCAGCAGAAAGACCAGCAGGTCCACTACCGATAATTGCTACTTTTTTATCTGTTGTTATACCTGGAAAATCTGGTGTATACCCAGCTTTAAATCCAGCTTCAGTAATATGTGTTTCAACAGAACCGATAGTAATAGCACCATGACCATCATTAAGAGTACAATCACCCTCACAAAGTCTATCGTGAGGACATACTCTACCCATAACCTCTGGAAAAGGAGAAGGTTCATTTGAAAGTTTAAAAGCAAACTCTAAATCTTTTTCACTCACAGATTTTAACCATTGAGGAATGTAATTATGTAATGGACATTTATTTAAACAATATGGATCTCCACATTGAATACATCTATCACTTTGTGATGCTGCATCATGCTTATTAAATACTTCATAAATTTCACCAAAATCTTTTGTTCTCTCAACCGCTAATCTCTTAGTGGGATCGATTCTTTCAGTTTTTAAAAATTCTCTCATATTAATCTCCATTCTCTAAGTTTAGAGGTAGTTTCGTTAAATTTTTAGGACGTACTAACCAAAAATTTCTAACTTCTACTCTAAAGTTTTCAAGTAATTCTTTTGCTTTTTTACTCTCTGTTTCTACTATATAATCATTTAACAGTCTTTTCAGTAGATGTCTAGCATCAGCACCCTCATCAGTATCTATTCTAATAGCATCTACTAATTCACGGTTTACATTTTCAACAAAACTATGGTCTTCATCATAAACAAATGCAACACCACCTGTCATACCTGCACCAAAGTTAATACCTGTACGACCAAGAATAGCGATGATACCACCTGTCATATACTCACAAGCATTATCTCCTGTTCCCTCAACGATTGCAACAGCACCAGAGTTACGAACAGCAAAACGCTCTCCAACACTTCCAGAGATATAAAGTTTACCACCAGTAGCACCATAAAGACAAGTATTACCACCAGCAGAGAACTCTTCACCCTCATTTTTAGAACGGATAATAATTTTACCACCATGCATACCTTTTCCAAGGTAATCATTTGCAACACCATCTAAATAGATAGAAACACCTGGAATTAAGAATGCACCAAGAGCTTGACCTGCTACACCTGAAAGATTGATTTTTATAGTATCAGCTTTTAAGCCTGTATCACCATAATACTCTGCAATCTCTCCAGAAACTAATGCTCCAAAACTTCTATGAACATTTTTAATCTCTCTATTTATTCTAATAGGATGTTCAGGATGTTTAATAGCTATCATAGCCTCTTTTAAAACATCTTTTTCAAATGTATTATCATCAAATGGATGATTAAATGGTTGTTGATGAGTATTGATACCCTCTTCTTCATGTAAAATTGCTGAGAAATCAAATTTTTGAGCAAACTCATCATTTTTTACTTTTAATATATCTACACGACCTACCATCTCTTCCATAGTTGCATAACCAAGTTCAGCCATAATAGAACGTACATCTTCAGCTAAAAGTGTAAAATAGTTGATAACTTGATCAACATGACCTTTAAAGAACTCTTGACGAAGTGTCTCATTTTGAGTTGCGATACCTACTGAACATTTATTTACATGACAGATACGAAGCATTTTACAACCAACAATTGTAAGAACACCTGTACCAAAGGCATAAGATTCAGCACCAAGTAAAGCAGCTTTAACTACATCAAGACCAGATTTTAAACCACCATCTGCTTGAAGTTCAACAAGACTACGAAGGTTATTTGCTTTAAGAGCATTATGAGCTTCAGAAAGACCAATCTCCCAAGGATTACCAGCAAACTTAATAGATGTCAAAGGAGCAGCACCTGTACCACCATCTCCACCAGAGATAATAATTTTATCTGCATACGCTTTAGCAACACCAGCAGCGATAGTCCCAACACCGATAGTAGAAACTAATTTAACAGCAACTCTTGCTTTAGGATTTACTTGCTTAATATCAAAGATAAGTTGTGACAAATCTTCAATAGAGTAAATATCGTGATGTGGTGGTGGTGAGATAAGTGTAACACCTGGTACCGTATGACGAAGTTTTCCGATTAATGGAGTAACTTTATGACCAGGAAGCTGTCCACCCTCACCTGGTTTTGCACCTTGTGCAACTTTAATCTGAATCTCTTCAGCTGAACGTAGATACGCTGGAGTAACACCAAAACGACCCGATGCAACTTGTTTGATTTTAGAAACTCTTTCAGTTCCAAAACGAGCTTTATCCTCTCCACCCTCTCCAGAGTTTGACTGAGCGCCAAGTCTATTCATAGCGATAGCGATAGTTTCGTGTGCTTCTGGAGATATAGAACCAAGACTCATTGCCGCAGATGCGAAACGTTTAAAGATTTTCTCTTTTGATTCAACTTCATCAATAGAGATAGATTTTCTATCTGATTTAAGCTCAAAGAAATCACGAATAAATTTAAAACCACGCTTATTTACTAAATCTCTTAATCTATTATAATCTTCTGTTTTTCCAGTTTCAGCCATTTTATGAATAGCATGGATAACAGCAGGACCAAAATCGTGATGCTCTTGTCCAGTATAAAATTTATAATATCCACCAATATTCAGTGGGAAAATTTTATTAAAACCGTTCTTTTGAAATGCTTCTTTATGATATTTACTTACTCTTTCATCAATATCAGCATAGTCAAGACCATTAATAGCAGAATGTGAGCTTTCAAAACAATCTTCAACCATCTCTTTACTTAAACCAAGAACATCAAAAAGACCAGCATTTCTATATGAAGCTATTGTAGCGATACCCATTTTTGACATAATCTTTAAAAGACCAGCATTTAAAGCACCATGAACAGATTTAAGAGCTTCTGAACACTCAATATTGATAACCTTTGAACGCTCTACTATCTCGATAGCTGTTGAGAAAAGAAGATTTGGATAGATAGCACTTGCACCATAACCGATAAGTACAGATGCACTATGAGAATCAACAACCTCTCCCGTTACGGCGATAATAGAAACAAGATGACGAATTTTTGCTTTTAATAGTGCAAAATTTACACGTCCAACAACCATAGCCATTGGGATTATTTTATTTTCAGCACTAAACTCATAATCATTTAAAATTACAATTCTTGTATCATTTTCTTTAACACTTCTTACTACTTCTTCTACTAATAAAGTTAATGTTTTTTCTAAATTATCAGTATAAGCAGTTGAAAATGTACTGTTATGATAGTTTGATTGATAACGTGGAGATTTTTTGTCACCAAATGATTTTAATACATCTAGTTTTTCTCTTGTAATAATTGGAGAGATTGATTTTAAACGTTGTGCATGAGTTGGGATTTCATCAAGAATATTATGAACCTCTCCAAAACCTGTATTTAAACTCATTACCACTTTTTCACGAATTGGGTCTATCGGTGGATTTGTAACTTGAGCAAATTTTTGTTTAAAATAATCAGTGAAGTTTCTTTGCTTATTTGAAAATGCCGCTAATGGAGTATCATCACCCATTGAGCCAACAGCTTCTTTACCATCTATTAACATCGGTTCAATAACTTGTTCTACAATCTCTTGAGTAATATTAAAGAATTTTTGTCTTTTTACTAACTCATCATTATCAAATTCACCTTTTGCTAAATATGGATCTTCAACATGCTCTTGAAGATAAATCATATGTTCATTTAACCATTTCATATATGGGTTTGAACTTTTAAGATAGTTATCTATCTCATTACTTCTTAATAATTTACCAAATTTAAGGTCAAGTCCTATCATCTCACCCGACTGAAGACGACCTCTCTCTTTAATATCTTCCTCTGCAATATCTACAACACCATACTCAGAAGCGATAAGTAGATTATCATCATTTGTTACGATATATTTAGATGGACGAAGACCATTTCTATCAAGAACACACCCTATATAACGACCATCAGTTACTGAAAATGCAGCTGGACCATCCCATGCTTCAAATACAGTTGAATGATACTCATAAAAAGCACGAAGCTCTGGGTCCATATGTGGAGCATTTTGCCATGCTGAAGGGATAACTGCACGCGCAGCTTTAAAGAAATCCATACCATTTACAATTAAAAATTCAAAGAAGTTATCTGCAGATGCACTATCTGAAGAATCTAGTTGTAAAATTGGTAAAATTCTTGCTATCTCTTCATCACTAAATACTTCTGATTTAATAGACTCAGATTTAATCTCTACATTTATACGATTACCCTCAACAGAGTTAATCTCTCCATTATGAGCTACTGCTCTAAAAGGTTGTGCTAATCTCCACTCTGGAAGTGTATTTGTTGAAAATCTTTGATGGAAAAGTGAGAAAGAGATTTTAAATTTTGGATCTTGAAAATCTTTATAGAAATCTTTAATATGTGTAGGCATAACTAGCCCTTTATATGAAAGAACCGTAGAACTCATAGAAGATATATAAAAATCTCTATCCTCTATTAAAGCATGTTCACACTCTTTACGAGAAAGATATAAAAGTGCATCAAATCTATTTGTAGCCATAATAGAGTTTGGTGTGATAAACATTTGCACTATATTTGGTAAAGATACGATAGCTTGATCACCAAGAACATTTCTATCAATAGGTACATCACGAGTTAAAACAACTTTTAGGTCATTATTTGAACAGAAAGTTTCTAATGTTTTAAGGTGATCTCTATTTTTAGTAAAAACAGAAGCTACTGCAAATTGTGAAGGAAGTTCGATCCCATTTTTTTCAGCTTCTAATGTTAAATACTCTGTTGGCATAGATAATAAAAGTCCACTACCATCACCAGTTTTACCATCTGCTGCTACTGCACCACGGTGCATCATTCTTTCCAATGCAGTTACTGCATCATCTAAAACTTTGTGAGATGCTTTGTTCTTGATATTTGCAACAAGACCAAAACCACAGTTATCCTTAAACGATCTTAATAAATCATGATGTTCAACCATTTCTACTCCTATTTAATCTCTTTTTAAAGTAACTTAGTATATTTAGAGATAAAGTACCATATTGTACTATTTAAAGGTTTAAAAAAGTATAATTAGAAGAAGATTTATTAAATAAATTTAACTTTTGTGTATATAGGAAGCAGTTTAATGCAAGGTTACATCATCAATTTAAACAGAGTAAAAGATGAAGATTTGATAGTCACAATAATATCAAACAACAACTTAGAAACCCTTTATAGGTTTTATGGAGCAAGGCATGGAACTATAAATTTAGGGTTTAAACTCGATTATGAAACAGAATCTTCTGCCAAATCTACTATTTCAAGATTAAAAGATGTTATCCATATAGGTTTTCCGTGGATTAACAATCATCATCTTCTCAAAACTTGGCAAGACTTTTTAGGGCTTTTTTTTAAACATCTTAGAGATTCTGAAAATATTGGTAATTTCTATTTTGATTTAATTGATAATGCTTCAATAGAATGGTCACAACAAAATCCTAAAAGAGTAGCGATAGAATCGTATGTAAAACTTTTAAAATATGAGGGGCGTTTACACTCTGAACATAGATGTTTTTTATGTTCTGAAAATATTAAAGGTAATATCTCACTTATACGTGCATACCTACCTACACATTATCAATGTACAAAAACATTAGCTATCAATGCAGATGCACTCAATGAACTTTTTACAAAGCAATCAACCCTATTTTTGAATGATATAGAGGTTGATAGACTTTGGGATGTTTTGATGGAGGGGTTATAAACTTATAGCCTCTATATCCAACTCTTTAACCTGCCAAGGCAACCCCTGCTTATTTAACTCTTCCATAAAAATATCGGGATCAAACTGTTCCATATTATATACACCTTGAGCATTCCATTTTCCCTCTAACATCAATTTAGCCCCTATCATCGCTGGAACTCCTGTTGTATATGAAACTGCTTGAGAATTTACCTCAGCAAAACATTTTTCGTGGTCACTTACTTGATAGATATATATTTTCTTTTTAATGCCATCTTTGATACCCTCAGCAATAATACCGATATTTGTTTTCCCTTTTGTACGAGGTCCTAAACTTGCAGGGTCTGGAAGTAATGTTTTTAAGAACTCCATAGGCACTATTTTTTGTCCCTTATGTTCTATCTCTTTTATACCTAACATTCCCACATTTTCTAAACATTTCATATGCGTTAGATAACTCTCTCCAAATGTCATAAAAAATCTTATACGCTTCAAACCTTTAATATGTTTAACCAAAGACTCCATCTCTTCATGATATAAAAGATAGCTATCTTTCTCCCCAACTTCAGGATAATCCCATACTTTTTTAATCTCCATAGGTTGAGTCTCTATCCACTTACCCTCTTCCCAATAACGACCATTAGCCGAAACTTCACGAAGATTTATCTCAGGATTAAAGTTTGTCGCAAATGCGTATCCGTGGTCACCTGCATTACAATCCATAATATCAATAGTATGAATCTCATCAAAATAGTGTTTTTGAGCATAAGCACAAAATACATTAGTAACCCCTGGGTCAAAACCACTTCCAAGAAGACCCATTATATTAGCTTTTTTAAATGCTTCATCTCGTTCCCATTGAAGTTTATATTCAAACTTAGCAATATCAGGATGTTCATAGTTGGCTGTATCTAGGTATGGTGTTGAAGTCGCTATACAAGCATCCATAATTGTTAAATCTTGATAAGGAAGTGCTACATTTATAACTATATCAGCATCTACCTCTTCTATAAGTGTTATCAAATCCTCTGTAATATCTGCATCAACTGCCACAATATCTATATCTGCATTAGGAAGTTCATTTTTGATAGTTTGACAACTCTCTATTCTTCTACTTGCTAAAATAATCTTTCCAAATACATCTGCATTTTGTACACATTTATATACAACTACTCGACCTACTCCACCTGCGCCTATTATTAATGTTTTTTTCATTTTTTTTCCTATTTTAAAATTATTTTTATCACGAAGCAAACCCACTACTAAACCCATCTTTCTTTACAACTATCTGCTTCTGTTTCTCTTTACGTTTAGTATCTTTTTCTACAAATATCTTTTTACGTGTTTTAGGGTCTAACTCTGTATAATACATCACTGCTGAATACGTTGAAGGAGTTGGAGTAAACACTTGTGCTTGTTCTGGATTCATTTTTAATTCATCTGTTGTAAAACGCTTTAACTCATGCATATCTTTCTCTTCACATCCAGGGTGAGCTGCGATAAGATAGTATGTTAAAAACTGTTTTTTTCCTGACTCTTTATTAAGTTTATCATACATCTTTTTAAAATCTACAAGTGTCTGTTTCCCAGGTTTTCCCATCAACTCTAATACATGTTGTTGAGTATGTTCAGGTGCTACTTTCATCTGTCCAGAAATATGATTATCAACCATCTCTTTAAGATAACTATATCCATGCTTTTTATCTGCTGTTATCAAATCATAACGGATACCACTTGCTACAAATGCTTTTCTTACACCTTCAACTTGTCGTACTTGACGTAATAAATTAATATTTCGACTATGATCCACATGCATAGTTTTACACAATCTATTTGCATCTACACATTTGATAGTATCACAAGTACCTTTTTTAAGTTTTTTATCACACTCATACCCATACATATTAGCTGTTGGACCACCTACATCAGAGATAATCCCTTTATAATCTTTATACTGATTAAAATCTTTTGCCTCTTTTAAAATATTTGTCTCTGAACGAGTTCTAATAGTTCGTCCTTGATGCACTCCAATAGCACAAAAATTACACTCTCCCCAACATCCGTGGTGTGTCATAATAGAAAATTTAATAGTCTCCAAACATTTCACTTTTCCCTCTTTTGCATAGTATGGGTGTAGCTCACGAGTAAAAGGAAGATTTGAATTAGCATCCATTTCATCTTCATTGAGATAATCACAAGGTGGATTTTGGATTAAAAAGCGTGTATCTACTGGTTGGCAAAGACCTTTTGCAGAGATAGGGTCATTATTATCATAAAAATCATCAAAAAGGTCTATATATTTCTCTTTATCATCTAAACAATCTTGATGTGATGGAAGTTGTATATATTCATAATTTGCCTCTTTAGAGATATAACAGATCCCTCGAATATCTTTATAATCTTTTTTATCTCGTAGTGCGTATGTTAGCTCTTGTAATGCTATTTCTCCCATACCGTATAATAGAATATCCCCTTTGGCATCAAAGATAACAGGTTTTTTAAGTTTATTTGACCAATAATCATAATGAGTAACACGTCGTAAACTCGCTTCTATTCCCCCTAAAACTAAAGGAACAGTGTTTTTAAAATAACGACGTATAAGGTTACAATAAACATTTAAAGCTCTATCTGGTCGTTTATTGTTCTTTCCCCCTGGTGTATAATCATCTGTATTTCTAAACTTTTTTGTTGCTGTATAATTTGAAACCATACTATCCACACTTCCACCACTCACACCCCAATATAACTTAGGCTCACCAAGGCGCATAATATCATCAGAAGATTTTATATCAGGCTGACCAATCATACCAACACGAAACCCCATACGTTCAAGCATACGACCAACCATTGCCACACCGATAAAAGGAGAGTCTATATAAGCATCTCCACTCACAAGAATAACATCACAATAATCCCACCCTCTATCGTCCATATCTGCACGAGTTGTTGGAAGAAAATCTTTTGATGTAAATATTTTTGTATCTCTCTTTGGTTGTTTTTGTTTATTTCTTCTACTCATCTATCTATCCTTTTATACAAGTTCAAATGCTATCATTAAAACAAACATCCAAATAAGTCCCATAACTACTAAACTTAAAATAACTAAAGTAGCACCAACATCTTTAGCCCGTTTTGCCATTATATGGTATTCATCTGTAACCAAATCCACAACTCTTTCTATCGCACTATTTGCCACCTCAGCTAAAACAGGGATAAATATTGACATAAACAATATAGCCGAATGTGTAAAGCTAATAGGCAATACCCAAGCGATAGTTCCTAAAATAGCCAACATCATAAGTTGCCATTGAAAAGAGCGTTCATTTTTTATTATATCTATTAAGCCCTCTACTGCGTACATTCCATTTCTATATAATGAATGTTTTGGTTTGTTTAGTTTCATTTTTTTCCTTTTTCTCTTTGAATATAATACTCATATCAGTTCCTTTGTACGTTCTATCTCTTGTTCTATACTTCTATTTTTATCTTTTGAGATAACAATATCTATCTGCTATTCTCCAATAGTATCATAAAGTGCTAATCGTAACTTTTTTTACGGAACCGCGGATTTATCCGTGGCTATTCAAACTTTCCAAAAAAATCGCCACGAACAAGTTTGCAGTTACTCTTTACTCAAACGACGAAAAAATACCCCTATTTCAAAAAACTCTTAAATTACAAAATTCAAAATTACTGTCTGCCCACAACACAACGAACATAGCCCTCATCTGACTTATTGCCGTAATAGTCAAAGCCATTGCGGAAATAGACGTACCAAGCCTTAGAGGAGTGTCCTTTATATTCAGTAGAACTCCAATACCAACTAGATTGTGTATTTTTAAATATCTTTTTTATTGCTGGACTTTTTCTCTTTGTATCTACTATGCTGATAAGCTCATCTATATGTGGTAATCTCCAATTATCATAGCCACCAAGAGATAAGTTTTTACAATACCCTTTAGCACCACTCCAGTTTTTCTTTACAATAGTTCTACTATCTTGCCAAATCAAACCTGTTTCACTATCTACTACTATATTTTTTGCCATAAGTGAAACACTTAATGCTAGAAATAATCCTACAATTTTTTTATTCATAACCAACTCTCCATTTTATATTTTTGTATTAACCTATAACTATCTGCCCATTTAAAATGACCATAATAAGAGGCATTCATCTGTTTAAATTTTTTAGCACTCTCTACCGAACAACTATTATTGCTATCAAACTCATTTTTTAAAAACTGCATCTTTTTATATTTAAAATTATTTACTACTCTTTTTCTTATAAGCATATATTTTGGTCTAATTATATATCCTAAAAAATCTATACCATTCTCTACTTTAGCTATCTTGTAGTCATCTCTTAATTGTAAAGATAACTTTTTTTCTAAAAATTGTTCTATTAATTTCTTTTGTTTTAATAGTTGTTCTTTAGAGGAACTAAAAAGTACAAAGTCATCAACATATCTAACATAAGATTTTACCTTTAACTCTCTTTTTAAAAAATTGTCTAATATATCAAGATATACATTTGCAAAAAATTGACTTGTAAGATTTCCTATTGGTAAACCTTTTGAAGATACTGTGTAAAGTAAACTTTTATGATGAGGGACTTTTTTATAAAGAATATTTTTATCTATACTCAAAAAAAAGTTTTTTATATCTAATTGCATATAAAAAGTGTTATCTCTTTTCCTAGAAAACTGTTGTACTCTTTTAACTGCTTTATGAGTACCTTTGTTTTTACGACAACTATAACTATCGTGTATAAATATTAACTCAAAAAGTGGCTCTAAATCATTCACTAAAAGATGATGCACAACCCTATCTCTAAAATCACTAGCAAAAACTTCTCTCAATTTTGGTGATTGAACAAGAAAACATATATACTTTTTAGGTTCATAAGTTTTATAATTTATCTCATAATAAAGTTCCCATAGATTTGTAATTAAATCTGTTTGAAAGCGTATTGCATTTATAGTATTTGCTTTATTCTTTTTACATTTTGTATAAGCATTGAAAAGTTCACTAAAACTTACTATCATCACTATCTGCCCACAACACAACGAACATAGTCTTCATATGACTTATAGTCGTAATAGTCATAGCCATTGTAGAAATCGACGCCCCAAGCCTTGGAGGAGTCTCCTTTATATTCAGTAATACTCCAATAAAAACTATTTTTTGAGTTAAAATACGCAGTATCTACCGTTGGCTTATATCTTTTTCTATCTGCTAAATATCGTAACTCTTTAATAGTTGGTAATCTCCAGTTGCTAAAACCATCTTTAGATAATGAAGAACAATAATCTTTTGCTTTACTCCAACTCATCTGATTTGAACTTCCTTTTTTTTGCCAAATCAAGCCAGTATAATTATCTTTTACAGTGTTTGAACTATTTTTAGAGTAGCTTCGTTTTCCACTAAATATTTTTTTATTCCAATCCTTAGATTTCGAACTTATAACTCTCTTTTTAAGTTTAGGCTTTTCTTTATAAACAGTTGTCTCTTTCTCCAAAATAATATCTATACTCTCACTACGACTAAGCTCTATACTCCCCTCTTTTGTCAAATAACCACTTTTCTTTACTTTGATGTTATACGTTCCCTTTTTGAGTTTTATACCATCATAATATTTTGGTTTTATGTTTGTTATATATACTCTTGCATCTCTAGGAGTTGTGTTTATTGTTAAGCTGAAATGTGTTGGGGCTTTTGTGTTAAAATTGTATTTTGATGGTTTTTCTGCCACGGATAAATCCGCGGTTCCATTTGGGAGTGTGAAGAAAAAATCTCCTCTTATTTGGTTGTAAACTCCTGGGCTTTGTTTGCCATCTGTTGCATCTTCTACATCTGCACGAGTATTTTTAAATACTTTTTCTATGGTTGCACCTCTCTCTTGAAGATGTTTTACCAAATACTTTGTAAACACTCCATTTTTACCACTTCCACCATCACTAGCAACACTTCCAGCTTCTGTTACATAGGCTATAAACATACCTTTAGCATTTGATATAGGAGCTAAACCATTTTCTCCACCTCTTTCAAAAGGGTTGTTTCTACAAGCGTCTAATATAACTATGTTCAATCTATTTCCAGAATTTTTCATCTTTTTTGTAACGTAATTCAGTGCTAGAGTTTCATACTCCACCTCATCTTTATCGTCCATACTAGAGTTAATCCCTACAAGATAGTTACGCCCATCAACACTCACACCGTGACCTGCGAAATAGTAAAGACCTATCCCACCACGAGCCAACTTATGAGAAAACTTTTTTACTAATTTTTTCATCTCATTTTTTGTAGCATTCTCTTTATAGATTATCTCAAATCCTCTCTTTTTCAAAACCTTTTTCATAAGTCTTGCGTCATTGATAGGGTTTTTAAGTTTTCCTAAATTTGTGTAGTTGTTGTTTCCAACTATAAGAGCAACTCTCTGTTCCTCTTTCATCTGTTTGAGTTTTATTAAACCTCTGTCTGCTTGTGCTATTGTTAGAACCATTAGCAATACTATTAATATCTTCACTTGTATTTTCCTTTATTGTTTTTTAAGGGTGAATCTGTAATAATTCTCTATATAAAAAGGAGATTTTATGTATAGAGAATTTGGAGACGAATAAGTTAGCCTGTTACTTCTGCCTCATCTGATGAGTTGTCAATTTTATCTTCTCTTGTCCATTTTATGGCAAGAGTTTCTAATTCTATAAAAAGTTTTTTATTTCCCCCGTGCTTTTCACTTCTTAAATGTTCTATATAAGAACCAAATACTTTATTAGCTTTCAATAAAGAACCTTTAATTGAATCCTTTAAAACCTTTTCATTAAAAACTTTATTTTTAAGACCCACTGCAAAATATTCAAAATAATTTAAAATTATAAAAATATGGTGTTTGACTTTTTTACCATCATCTGTTAAGGAAGGATTACGTTCATAATTATCATCATTACATAAAGCTTTATGTATCTCTGCAAGAGAATAACTATCCTTTTGTTCCCTATAATTTATACTATTATTCAATGACTTTATAGCACTGGTAAGGGAGTCTCTATTTGACATTAATTCAGTTAATACTAATTGTCTTCTATTCCAATCGTGATTAGCTTTCAACTGCTCTTTTTGTGCATCAAGTGATTCTTTATGCAGTTTATTAGAATTTTCTATCTGTTTACGATTATAATAGATAGACCACACCACTGCACCCATAGAAGTTAATGTTCCAACGATACTAAATCCGATATACCAATTCAGTCTATCCGTCGCAATTTTTAAAACTTCTACCGTTGTATTTGCATCTGCCATAATCAAAATCTCCTCTTACTCATTTTTTCTCTCTTTAATGCACTTACTTTTTCTTTTAACTCTTCAACCCCAATATCCTTAGAAACACTCTCTCCAAAAATAACAGTAACTTTCCGACGACTAAAAAAAGATTTTTTAACTGTTCCCTCATATTTAGCAAATCTACTTCCAAACATTCCCTCTATATAAAATGGCACTATTACATCATTGTTGGAGATAAACTCATACCCTTTATGAAACTTTTGAAGCTCTCCATCTTTTGTAATGCCACCCTCTGGGAAGATACCTACAATTTTTTTATCTTTTAAACGTTGTGATGCCTCTTTAAATGCGTCTTTTGAAGCTCTTGGAGATATTGGTATAGTTTCTCCTAATCTGAAAAAATAGTTAAAACCTTTCCAGTTATATATATCTTTATCCATTAAAAAATTTATGTGTCTATGTAGTGGAAGTTGTAAGATAAGCCAATCTATCCAACTTACGTGATTTCCTAAGAGAAGTATCGCTTGATTATCTTTTATATTTTCTAAACCTATATATTCAAACTTGTATCTTAGCGATAAAATGAGTTCAAATGTTGCCCATATAGTTGCTAAAAAATATCTTTTTAAAACTAAACAACTCAATAAAGCACCCACTAAAACCATAGAATAGATAAGATACTCTGCATTCATTCCATAAAATGCAAAAATAGTTGTTAAAACTAAAAATGAAAACATAAAAAGGTTTTGTATAAAATTGTTTCCTGCTAAAATAGTTCCTAAATGCACACGTGGAGAGAGAAACTGAATTTTTGCATTAAGTGGTACCATTATAAAACCTGAAAAGATACCAAAAAGGAAAAATATTAATGCCATCATCTTCATAGAAGAGGTAAAAGGGATTAAAAATACTAAAAATGTAATGCTTAAAGAGCCTATGGCAATAAGACCAACATTTATAAAATATTTTGAAAACTTAGATGCCAAAATAGAACCGATAACAATACCGATACCTGCTAACATCATTACACCTTGAATATAGATAGTATTTGTAACATCAAGTTCACTTTTTGCATACTCACCAAATACTGCTAAAATCACTTGAGAGATAGACCAAAAAAGACCAAGAGCTAAAATAGCATCAAAAATCTCTTTTTTTCTTGTAACCATCTTCATATTTTTTCTAAGATAATTTCCTTTGATATATTTTGAAAATTGAAACTCTCTTTGGCTTTTCTCTTGCATCTTATTTGGAAGTTGTAATGCTAAAATAAACTGAATAACAGAACCAAAAACTAAAAGCCAACCAAGAGGTGCAATAAGAAGTAAAATATCTTCTTTTGTTTGGTACTCTTGTGTAAGCATATTTTCAAATAAAATAGTATAAAAAAGCATACCACCTAAAATAGCCACTGTTGTAACAGCTTGAACAGCTCCATTACCACTACTGATAAACTTTATACCCACTAACTCTTTAATATACCCATATTTAGCAGGTCCATAAATGGCACTTTGAAATGCTAAAAGAAAAGTTAATCCAAATGCAGTAAAAAAGAGTCCGTTATAGTAAGAATATGTGATACCTAATGTTATGACCACTGCAAAAAGAGCAGAGTATTTCATAATCTCATTTTTAGGAAACTTATCGGATAAAAATCCTGTAGGGGAAAACACTAATATAAAAGGTAATATGATAAGAGCATTTACGATAGCAGTTAGAACTATCTGTATATCTCCATCATATATTTTAAAAATTGTGTTTTGAATGATGATTTTGTGACCTAAGTCTGTAAAAGCATTTAGGAAGATTACTAAGAGATAGTTTATTGTTCCTGTTATTGCGAATATTTTTGTCATTAAATTTGTCCTCTAATTTTTAAATCAAAACTAGAATGACAAAAATATTCTTTTAAGTCATTCAGTTATGCAGTTTATTTATTCTTCATTTACCAAAACCGTACTCCACCCTTCATAAAAACCATCACACTTTTTAACCTCAGCAAAAAGAACAGAAACAACTTTCTCAACTTCCTCTTCAGTTACACGGTGAGTTTTTACTAAAGCTACACCGTGTTCAAACTCTTCACTGTCTATCTCATCTTTAATCTTACAACCTTCAATATCTAAAGTGTTTAAAAATCTATTTTTTTGAGTAGGTGTTTCAAATGAAAGATAGTGTTCAACCTCTCTAGGAACTGTTAAATCTTCCTCCTCCTCTTGAAGTAAAAAGATTATTTTTGCACTTTGAATATGGCAAAGTTCTAACTCTGTTGGTACTAGGTTATGATGATGAAAGTCCCATTTTGTATCACGTACTATATTACTTTCATATACATAATTTGATGGTGTAAGTATCTGTTTTACAATAGAATCAACTCTTTTTGAATCATACGAATAAAAGTAAAATTCACTCCAACCATCTACTATTCTCGTTCCAACATAGATAGCTCTGTCATTATGACCTAAAGCGATTATAAGAGCTTCTTTTGTTTCTAAAAACTCTTCATAACCCTCTATCCTCTCATCTGCTCCATCATATTTTACGAAAATACTTAACAACCATGGATTCATCTCCTTGGCATCTTCTACTTCAAAGTTTACCTCTATATTTACTATATTATCATCTTCTACTCTTTTAAAAAAATCTCTCATTATAGATCGATTGTATTGTTAATTTCTAAACCAAAACCACTCAGACCTACAAAATCTGTTTGTTTTAAAGAAGTTATTAGGTTCATTTTATGGATACCAAAAGATTTTAATATCTGTGCACCTGTTCCAAACTCTTTCATCGTTGCATTATCTTGATGGTTTATTTTATTGATAAATACTAAAACACCACCATTCGCTTTTAGATACTCTATTGAATTGATAAGGTTGTTATATTTTGATTGATTTAAAAGAAGTTCTATATCTGTAAGAACATTATGAACACGTACATTTACAATCTCACCATCAGTTGAAAAAACAATCGCAGTATGTTCTACTCCATCGTGGTCTTGAAATGTATGCTCTTTTACATTTTGAGAAAAAAATTCTATCTCTTGTACTTTTGTTTCATTTACTAAACTCTCATTTGCTAAACGGTATTCAACAATATCAGAGATAAAAACAGTTTTAAGATTATGCTCTTCACCAAAAACATCTAAATCATCACGACGTGCCATAGTTCCATCAGCTTTAATTATCTCACAGATAACACCAGCTTCACTTAAACCTGCTAAACGACAAATATCAACAGAACCCTCTGTATGACCAGTACGTACTAATGTTCCACCATCTTTAGCTATTAAAGGAAATATATGCCCTGGTTTTACTAGCTCTACTGAATGACTAATAGGGTTTGCTAAAATTTTAATAGTATCATCTCTCTCTTTAGCAGATATACCCGTTAAAGCATCTCTTGCATCAACTGAAACTGTAAATGCTGTTTCATACGATGATGTATTTGAACTTACCATAGGGTTTAGGTCTAATCTTGTAGCGATAGTTTTACTTACTGCAACACATATCAACCCTCTTGCATGAGTTGCCATAAAATTTACATGCTTATCTGAACTAAATGATGCTGCATAAACAAGGTCGCCCTCATTTTCTCTATCCTCATCATCAATCATGATAACCATATTGCCTTTTTTAATCTCTTCAATCGCTTCTAATACTCTTTGTATAGGTTTCATATTTTCTCTTTTTATGTAATTTTAATAAATTATATAAAAAAATTGATTAAATCGTTCCCTAAAATATAATTTTTTAAAAGAATTTACAAAGTTGTATATAAATCACTTGACATTTTTAAAATATTTCTCTATAATTCCGCCACAACAAGACAAAAGATTGTTTTTGTTTAAATATCGCGGAATAGAGCAGTTCGGTAGCTCGTCGGGCTCATAACCCGAAGGTCACAGGTTCAAATCCTGTTTCCGCAACCAATTTTAGACTTTCAAATGATGGGGATTCGCCAAGTGGTAAGGCACTAGCTTTTGGTGCTAGCATTCATAGGTTCGAATCCTATATCCCCATCCACGCTTTAAATATCGCGGAATAGAGCAGTTCGGTAGCTCGTCGGGCTCATAACCCGAAGGTCACAGGTTCAAATCCTGTTTCCGCAACCAATTTTAAAAAATCCTTTACTTAAAAAATCAAAAATAAAGATATAATTATGAATGATATAACTGACCTACTAACTCTTACATTTAGAATGGTTATTTTTATAGTAATCGCAGGAATATTCTATTTTACTCTTAAATCTAAGAAAAAATCATAAATAACTTACTATGATAGGTATCGACCTCATTAAAACTTCACGAATGCAAAAGCTTATTCAAAAGTTCGGAGATAAAGCCCTTCTTCGATTTTTATCACAAAATGAAATATTATTGGTAAAAAACTATAAAACTGCTTCTGGTTTTTGGGCTGTTAAAGAAGCTTGTTCAAAAGCTTTAGGTGTAGGGATTGGAAAAGATTGCTCTTTTCACGATATTACGATATTTAAAACAGCGAGAGGTGCTCCAAAAATTAAATTATCAGAACATATTATTCAAAAGTTTAAAATTATAGATACAAGTGTATCTATAACTCACGATGGAGAGTATGCGATAGCTGTTGTAGCTATCGAATCAAAAAAAAATTAACCACCACCTACAAAATCAAGAAGTTCTAGTTTATCTCCATCATTTAATTGATAACTATCCCAATTATCTTGTTTAACGATATCCATATTTACTGCTGCTGCCATCACTTTTCCATCTAATGAAAGTTTTTTTAGAATATTTAAAAGAGTAATATTCTCTACAAACTCCCTATTTTCACCATTTACAATTATTGTCATTTGTAAATCCTTTTATATATTTAAGTTAGCAATTATACCTATTTTTAGTAAAAAGAAATGTAATACTTGATATACTAAAATATTAATAAAAAAACTTTAAAGAAGAAAAATATGATACACTCTAAAGAGATACTTAAATATACGCAAAACTTAAATATATTAGTGGTTGAAGACCATTCTGAACTACTTGAAACTATATCTAGTATGCTTCAAAATTTCTTTCAAAATGTTACAAAAGCAGAAAATGGAAATGTAGCACTTGAATTATATAAAAATAACTACTCAGATAAATCAACTCAATTTGATATTGTATTATCTGATATTCAAATGCCTTTCCTTAATGGTGTTGATCTTACAAAAGAAATTTATAATCTTAATCCATCTCAATCTATAATTATAATTTCAGCTTATGATGAATCAAAATATTTACTTCCTCTTATTAATCTAGGTATCGAACAATTTATAAAAAAGCCTATTGACTATCAAGAATTACTAGAAGCTATTTTTAATTGTGCCAAGAAAATATCTGTAAAACATGACATAATAACTCCTTCAATTAAAATTCAATTTAATAATAACTCCTTTTTTAATAAAGAAAACAGTGCATTATATGTCGATAATCAAAATATTTATTTAACAAAATATGAGATAATATTTTTACAACTTTTATCTAATATTGTAGGGAAAATATATTCAAATCAAGATATTTCCAATTTTTATACAGATTCTAATGAAAATATGGATGCACAAAACATTAGAAAACTTGTTTCAAAACTTAGAAAAAAATTACCTGAAAATTCATTAGCTAGTGTTTATGCTATCGGATATAAAATTGTTCCTTTTTTTCCTAATGATACTGATAGTTAAATGATTTTTAATTTTATTATTTTAATAATATTTTTCTCTCTTTTTATAACTCTCTTCCGATTTATAAAAGCCCCAACTCTTAGCGACCGCTTAGTTGCTTTTGATATTTTAAGCATAATGAGTATCTCACTTTTAGTTGTCTTAGCTCTACACTTCCAAAGAGCTATCTATATAGATATAGCCTTAGTATTTGGACTTATCAGTTTTTTAGGTACAACTATTTTTGGACGTTACATCGAAAAAGGAATCTAACTTATGGAATATTTAGGATATTTTTTTATTCTTTTAGGAGTTTTAGCTTTTTTAGTAAGTGCTATAGGTCTTATTAGAATGCCAGATGTATATACACGTATGCATGTTGGTACAAAAAGCACTACTATTGGAACTATATTAGTTATTGTCGGAACTATTATTATCGAGCCATCTTGGGCGTTTAAACTTATACTTTTAGCTATATTTATTTTACTCACAAATCCACTCTCATCATCAGTTATAGCAAGAGCTACTCATAAAAATGGAGCTGTTTTAGAACTTGACGAGTTAAAGGATAACAGATGATAGGTTTTATCATTCTCAGCATTTTTATCGCTATTGTCATCATCGCATTTAGTGCTGTTACTCAAAAAAAATTAGCCGATAGTATTATTCTTTTTATGGGTGTAGGACTTGGTAGTATTGTTCTTTTCTTTGTTTTTCAAGCACCTGATGTTGCACTTACTGAAGCTGTTATCGGTGCTGGGATAAGTAGTGTTATATTTTTAATGGCTCTTAAACATCTAGGAGTACAAAGATGAACATAAAACACGATTTACCCGCATCAACAGCAAGTGGCTTTGCACTCAGTGCTATTTTTGTTCTTACTATTTTAAACATCATCTTACAAAATATTCCAAACGTTACACAAAGTGCAGGAAATCAACTCCTAAAACTCAATGAAACAGAGGGTGTAGCAAATGCCGTTACAACTGTTGTAGTTTACTTTCGTGGATTTGATACACTAGGAGAGATATCAGTTCTTTTCATAGCATCTCTAGGTATTGGTCTAATGCTCCATAAAAATAGTGAATGTAATCTGAAAGTGCAGAGTAACTTTATGCTCAAAACTGCTTCAAAATTACTTTTTCCTATCATTATGTTATTTGGTCTCTATGTAATGATTTATGGTCATCTTAGCCCCGGTGGTGGTTTTCAAGGTGGGGTTATCGTAGCAAGTGGTGTTTTACTACTTCTTATAAGTGATAAATCTTTTGAAGTTCCTCATTCACTCATACTAATCTTAGAAACATTCGCAGGTGTGAGTTATGTTCTTATCGGTCTTATAGGACTGTTTACTTTAGATATATTTTTAGGTAACTTCTTACCAAATGATATATCTCAAATGGGTATGCTTCTTAGTGGCGGGATTATTCCTATAATCTATATTATAGTAGGTATAAAAGTTGGTAGTGAGATGAGTATGATAGTTCAAAACCTCATTAAAAGGAGTGACAATGTTTGAGTTTTTAAATCAAGATACAACTATTCAAACCATAATTACAGTAGGTTCAATGACACTCTTTTTTGTAGGATTTTTTGGACTTTTAACACAAAAGCATTTTATAAAGATTTTTATAAGTATCGCTATTATGGAAAGTTCTATTTTTCTCTTTTTTATAGGAACAATGTTTAAAAAAAGTTTAACAGCACCTATATTAGGAGATGGCTACACTACATTTACAAATATGAACGACCCTATCCCTCATGCGATGATACTTACAGCCATCGTTATAGGTATGGCAGTTTTAGCACTTGGTTTAAGTTTTTCTATTGAATACTATAAACTTACAGGAAATGCAGAGATAGATAAAATGAATGAGTTGAGACACTAATTATGAGCAGTATATTATTTATAGCCCTTCCCCTACTTTTTGGATTTGCAACACCTATTTTAAATAAATTTGGTAAAAATGGTGTAGTCTATGGCTCAACTATTATGCAGATGTTTCTACTCTATCTAGCGTTTGATTTACTCTTAAACACAGGTTCACACATAGAGATAATCTCAATAGCACCACCATTAGGAATATCATTTGTTCTAAACAAAGCATCACTCTTTTTTGTAATGCTCTTTACATTTTTAATGACAATGTTCTCTTTTTACTATCTTACTCATAGAAAAACAGATGCTTACAAGAGTGAAACAAAGTTTTTTATCCTAATAAATATGCTTTTAGCTTCAAGTATAGGTTTAGTTTTAAGTTCAGATATATTTAATATCTATGTATTTTTTGAGATAGCAGGAATAAGTGCTTACATTTTAAGTGCCTACAAAAAAACACCATCAGCACTAGAAGCAGGACTAAAATATCTCTTAACAGGTTCTATCGCATCAGTTTTTTTAGTATTTGCAATCGTTCTCATCTACATAAATATAGGTTCACTTAACCTTGCAGTCATAGCACAAAGTTTTGAAACACTCCCACACAACATAAAAATACTAATCTCTATTTTCCTACTTATAGGCTTTGGTTTTAAAGTAGAGATTTTCCCTTTAAACTTTTGGGTAGTAGATGTTTACCAAGGTTCAAGCTCACTTATAAATGCACTCTTTTCAGGCATAGTGGTTAAAGCGTATCTCTTTGTATTTTTTCATATTCTTTATCTCTTCCTACCAAGTGGAGAGTTCTCCCTCTTTTTAATCTATCTAGGTGCGATAAGTATGCTAGTAGCCGAAATATCAGGACTTCGCCAAACAAACCTAAAAAGACTCTTTGCATATTCAAGTTTAGGTCAAGTAGCATTAATCTTTACAGCCTTCGCAATGCAAAATCAAAATGCTATACAAGGAGCTTTATATATAGTTTTAGCTCACTCAATAGCAAAATTTATAATCTTTTTAGCATTAACAAACATAAAAAAAGAATATAAGAATTTTCACATAAATAGACTCAAAGAGTTAAACTCCCCATTTTTAAGAACTATTTTACTTATAGCGATGCTTTCACTTTTAGGACTTCCTTTATTTGCAGGATTTATTGGAAAGTTTTTAGTTCTCAAAAGTTTAGCAGTTAGTGGTGTTTTAGGTGCTTTAGTCATCATAGTTACAGCATCTCTTTTAGAAGCCGTTTACTACTTTAAACTTACTGGGTTTATGTTTAGTAAAAGTGAAAAAAAAGAAAAACTATCTATTGGGATCAGTCAGAAAATTATTTTTAGTTTGTTGGCTTTTTTACTTATTTTCGTTGGTATTTTACCTATGATTATTTCTGGATTTTTATTTGATGGGGCTGGGGTTCTTTTGGATTCAACAACATATATAAATAGTTTAATAGGAGTTCAATAATGGATTTATCTATCTACGGATTAACCGAAATTATCCTATCCCTAAAAGCAACAAATCTAGCAAACTTTTTTGCTATGCTTGTCGCTTTTTCATTTGTAATAGTTACTTTTCTCACAAAGAACTATAAACTCAAAAAAAGTTTTTATGCTCTATTTTTACTCCTTACTGCATCTCTATTTCTTATAGTCTATGCAAATGATTATCTCCTCTTTTTCATTGGGTGGGAGATTATGAGTATAACTACTTACTTTTTACTCTCCTTTACACTTAGTAAAAAAACACTCCATAAGTATATTATCTTTGCTATGGCTTCGGCTTTGAGTATGTTTATAGCTATTTTAATTCTATACTCATCAAACCATAGCTTTTTATATGCAGATGCTCATCAAAGTTTTAAAGCACTTGGTGATATTGAGGAGTTTATATTTATTGTATTGATGCTTTTTACAATTTTTATTAAAATTGGAACTATCGGTTTTCATTACTGGTTAGTAGATGCTTATGAAGAGTCTCAAAACCTTTTTACTCCTTTTTTCTCGGCAGTTCTTTCAAAAATGGGTATCTATGCACTCATAATTTTACTAACACAAGTTGTAGATATTACTTATCCTCTTGCAATTATAGGAGTTATAACTTCTATCATCGCTACATTTAAAGCTATACAAGAAGATTCTATTAAACGCTTACTTGCTTACTCTTCTATCGCTCAATTAGGATATATAGTAACTGTCCTAGGTGTATATGATGGAATGGGTGGGGCTTTGTACCATTCACTTATACATACTGTTGTTAAACTTCTGCTTTTCATAAATATAGCAGGTATTATCTTTGTAACGGGTCGCTCTAAATTTAGTGAACTTGGTGGACTTTTATATAAAACACCACAATCATTTGTCCTACTTCTAATAGGAATTATTACTTTAGCTGGTATGCCTCCTCTTGGTGGATTTTCATCTAAGTTTATGATTTATACTTCACTTATGGATGCGAAATATCTTTTAATTCTTTCAGCTATAATGTTTTCAAGTGCAAGTGCATTTCTCTATATATACAAACTTATATACGGTATATACCTTGGACACCCAACAAACAAAAAACTAGAATCAGTTAAAGAAGTGCCTATCTCATTTCTAATCCCTCAATATATTTTGGCAATAGTTCTTATAGCCTTAGGAATGTTCCCTGCCCTAGTTGTTCCATACTTTAATGCCATTTTAAATGAGTTAAATTTAAAAACAATAGAGTTCAGCAACTATGCAACACTTACAACATCTTTTGCAGAATTTAACGGTCTTGTAATCATCTCAGCATTTGGAACTATCTTTGTAGTGCTGCTTTTAGTTTTTGTAAATCTTAAAACAAAAGTAAAAGATGTCAAAAATCGTTTTGATGTGGCTTATTGTGGAGAAGAACCAGATGAAGCAACTCATCTTCACTATGGATATAGTATGGGAAAAGAGTTACAAAGAGTTGGTTTTATAAACACTATTTTAAAAAACTCTGTTAAATACTTTTATGACTATATAGCAAAACAGACACTTAACTTTTCAGATATATTAAAAAAAATCTACTCTGGACAACTCAATATTAACTTTAACATTGCAATTATATTTGCAATTATTCTTTTATGGTGGAGTACAAAATGATAATATTAGATTTACTTTTAATGTTTCTCGTGGCATATTTAACAGGCTTTTTATATTATGGTCTATATCGTAATATTACTGCGCGTTTTCAACGTCGCTATGGTCCTCCTGTTTATCAGTCATTTGTAGATAGTATTAAATTCTTTACAAAAGAAGATGCAATCTCTCACGGTTGGATGTTTTATCTTGGTCCTATCATTATGATGAGTGGTGCAGTTATGACACTCTTTTTTATTCCTCTTTTTAACATAGGAGAGAGCTTTAGAGGTCTAAGTGAATATGGAAATCTTTTTGTGGTTCTGTATCTTTTAGTTTTAGGACCTTTAGGAAATGCTTTAGGTGTTGGAGCTGGTGGAAATCCTTTTGGTGTTATGGGTGTAACTCGTGGACTCACTCGTCTTTTTGCTATGGAGATGCCATTTTATATAGCAGTTATCGCTATTATGAGCCTTTCTCAAAGTGCAGATATAGCAACTATTGCATCACATCAAGAAACATACAATGCCTTTGCATATCCTTTACTTTTTATCGGAGCATTATTCTCATTTATAGGAATGATGGGACAATCCCCTTTTGATGTTATCGGCGCACCAGTTGAAGTTTATTCAGGTCCAGCTTCAGAGTTTAGTGGAAAGTTTTTAGCACTTTTAATGAGTCAAAGTGCCATCTTTACATTTGCAAAACTTGTTTTAATGGTACATCTATTTTTAGGTGGAGCTGATGGATTTTTAGAACTTTTAACTAAAACATTTATACTATTTTTATTTGTTATAGCATTTGGTTCAATGTATGGAAGATTTAAAACACCACAAAGTGTAGATTTTTTACTAAAAGTTCCTTCAACTATTGCAGTTGTTGGATTAATACTAGCGACATGGAGTTAATATGACTGAAGGATTTTTACAAGAACAAAGAACTTTAGAGGGAGATTTAAACTCCGAAAACTCACATCAAAACAGTGTAGATTTTTTAATGAACTGGTTTCGTAAACGCAGTATATTTGTTCTAGCATATGGAACTGGATGTGGTGCTATCGAAATGCCACCTACATTTACATCACGTTACGATGCAGAACGTTTAGGCATAAGAGGAGCAGCCACTCCACGACAAGCTGATGTTATCATAGTATCGGGGTATTGCTCTTACAAAACACTACGCCGTATCATAAGAACTTACGAGCAGATGTCTAATCCTAAGTATGTTCTAGCTCTTGGAAGCTGTACTGTAAATGGTGGAATGTATTGGGACTCGTATAACACTATTAAAAAACTAGAAGATTATATGCCTGTTGATATGTATGTAAATGGCTGTATGCCTAGACCTGAATCTATTTTAGAGGGTTTTATACAACTTCAAAAAGATATAGGAAATGGTAAGGCTTCTTCTTGGCAAAAGTATGAGGAAAATTATGAGTTTTATCGTAAAAATCAAGAGGCTGTTTTAGGTGAGAAAGTTGCACCTAGTTATGAGGCTGATTGGTATTTGTATGATGGTGGGTTGTAAAACTATCCCCCTACATTTTAAAAAGTGAGACAGTGTCTCACTAATTCAAACTGTGAAAATAAGTTTAAAAATTCTAGAAAGTGATTCGGAGATATAACAATGCAAACAAATATGTTCACCCAAATAAAAAACCAATTTGCCACAAACGACATAATAATTAAACGCAAAGACCTTTACAAGGTAGAAGTTGCAAAAGAGAGACTTTTTGATCTTATAAAATTTATAGGTAATCACTACGACTATAAAACTCTAAACGCTATCACATGTACCGATTGGATAGAAGATGGACATTTTGCTATTACATATATGCTTACAACTCTTGATAGAACTTCTACTTTTATGGTGCAGACTCTTATAAATCGTGAAGATGCACATATAAACTCTCTTGTAGATGATTTTGCTCAATCGGAGATAATGGAACGAGATTTAGCAGAGATGTATGGGATAGATTTTATAGGTAATAAGAACTTAATAGAGTTAAGTTTAGAAAATTGGGTTCATACTCCACCACTTCGCCGTGAGTTTGATACATTGGAATTTGTCAATAAACATCTTACTTTCAGAGAGGGTCGTGATGATAATATTGACACTAAAAAAGAGGCTAAACGTCTTCGTGCTATAAAAAAAGCTGAGAAAGAGGCTCTTAAAAAGGCAAAAGAAGAAGCTAAAGCAAAAGAGGAAAATCAAGATGGAAAATAAACATATAACAATCTTTCATGGACCTCAGCATCCTGGTATTACAGGAAATATGTCTGTTGAACTTGACCTTATTGGAGAAACTATTCAAAAAGCTACTACACATGTTGGGTATCTGCATCGTGGATTTGAGAAGCTTGTAGAACGCCGTACTGTTATTCAAGCTTTTACTATTGTTTGTCGTATCTGTGTTCCAGAACCAGACCCTAATGAGGCTAATTTTGCTATGGCTGTTGAAGAGTTGGCAGATTTAGAGGTTACTCCTCGGGCAAAATATATACGTACTATGGTATTAGAGCTTTCTCGTCTTGCTGCACAATTTTTATGGATTGGTGGACAGAGTGGGAGTATTGGACTTTATGCTGTTGGTCAATGGGCTATTGCAGACCGTGACCTTATTTTAGACCTTTTTGAGGAGCTAACAGGTGCAAGAGTCTATCACATGTATATCTACCCTGGTGGAGTTCGTAGAGATTTACCTGATGGGTTTTTAGGGAGAGTTTCAAAACTTCTTACCTATATGAAAAAGCGTCTTAAAGATTATGATGATATTTTTATAAATAATGCCTCTTTTAAAGCTCGTGCTATCGGTGTTGGTGTTATCTCTCAAGAGGAAGCTATAAAAAATGGATATGTTGGGCAGGTGCTTCGTGGGTGTGGCATAAAAGCTGATGTACGAAAAGATGCTCCCTATCTTGTCTATGATGAGTTAGAGTTTGAAGTACCTACACAAACTGCTGGAGATGTCTATGCTCGTGCTTTAGTTCGTCGTGATGAGATGAATCAGAGTATCCATATTTTAGAGCAATTAATAGAAAAAATCCCTGATGGTGAAGTGATGATAAAGATGCCAACCCATAGAAAATTAAAACTTAAAAAAGATGATACTTGGGTAAAAATAGAATCAGCTCGTGGAGAGTTTGCTTACTATATGGCAGGAGATGGAACAGAAAATATTAGACGTATGCAGGTAAGAGGTCCATCACTTGTTCACGCTTTTACTCTTTTGGAAAAACTTTTAGTGGGTGCAGAGTTGAGTGATGTTGCATTAATTATGAACTCTTTGGGGATTTGTCCTCCTGAGATTGAGAGATAAAGGAAAACCTATGAACTGGAAACTAGACTTAAAAGGTACTCTCTCCCCCCTCCGTATTCTCGGTGCATTTGTTGAAAAACCAAACACTATTGCTTACCCATACGTAAAAAAAGAAACAGCTAAAGGCTATCGTGGTTTTCATACAAATTTTTTATCAGATTGTATTGGATGTGCTAATTGTCAAGATATTTGTATGAATAATGCGATAGATATGATTAAAACAGATAAAGAGTATAATGCGAAGAATGCTTCTCAGTGTATTCCTCGTATAGATTATGGAAGATGTTGTTGGTGTTCTTTGTGTACTGATGTATGTCCTCCAGATAGCTTAAAACTTGAAGATGACTATATGAATGTTACAAAATATGCGAGTGACTTTTTATATTTACCTAAGGACAAATAATGCGTTTACTATTTTGGATAATCCTACTCTTTGTTATATGGCTTATTTTAACAGCAAACTTTCAAATAGCTAATATTTTTATAGGACTAGGTGTGAGTTTTTCTATTGCCCTACTCTATACTAAAATGTTTGAACATAAAAAATTTGAGATGATAAATCCTTATTGGCTTGGTGTTTATGTTTTAATTTTAATGAAAAATCTTGTTATCTCAAATATACAGATTGCGATAAGAATACTTAGTAAAGATATGAAACTTAAACCTGCCATAGTTGCAGTAAAAACAGAACTTGATTCTGATTGGAAACGACTTTTACTTGCTAATTCTATTACACTGACACCAGGGACATTAACTCTTGATGTAAAAGATGATATGCTTTATATTCATACTATTGAGTGTAAAAATATTGAGAATAAAAATGAACTTATTAAAGAGTTTGAAGATATAATTAAAAAAATTTAATATTGGACAAATATGAAAACAGTAAACCTAACAGTTGATGATAAAAACCTAGAGCTAGTTTTAACTCTTTTAAATAACCTAAAAGAGGGTCTCATCACAAATATTCAAACAGATGGTACAGTAAACTCTAAACTACAAAAAGCTACTCAATATAAACCTAAAACAAACGCTATCATAAAAGAGGAAAACTCTGGAACAAATGATACAAATGGTAAATATCTCAATCCAAATGCCTATAAAAAAAAGTTACAAAATAGAAAATAGAAGGAATATTTTATGCTAACACTTATGACCTTTCTTCTTATCATAATTCTCATATCGAGGATTACTGAGGAGTCGATTAAAATCCCATCTACACTATCTCTTATAGTTTATGCGTTTATCCTCTCCTATTTTTTTCCAAATATGATGAATATTACAAACGAAGAGTTTGATGATATTTTATATCTTATGCTTCCAATCATTTTACTCCCTGATGTTTTAAACTTATCTATTGACGAGCTTAAAAAGCACTCTAAGGAGATATTTTATTTAGCATTTGTTGCTGTTATTTTATCTATCATTGTTGCTGTATTTATTACTCCTTATATACTTCCACAACACCAATGGAACATAGGAATACTCATAGCACTTTTTAGTATGTTAATGGCTACGGATGCTATTACTGTTGCTTCTATTATGTCAAAATTTAAACTTCCTAAAAGATTGAAGATATACGCAGAATCAGAATCTCTTTTTAACGATGTTACAGCACTTATCATCTTTTATTTTATCGCTATTCCTCTTATTAGTGGAAATGAAGTAACTTTTCTTTCTATAAATATAACTCTTTTTAAAGTTCTATTTTTATCTATTATCATAGGTATCGCTGTTGCTGGTTTAGGGTATTTATCTACAAAAATATTAAAAAATCCACTTGATCAGTTTATTATTTTATACCTTATTGTTATTATCTCTTTCTTATTGGCTGAACATTTTCATATTGCAGGTATTTTATCTATTGTGGCATCTGTTCTTACATTTAAAACTTTTGTACTTCATGAAATAAACCATAAAAATGTTATTGCAAAAATAGAGTCTAAATCTCAAGATGTTTCTTTACTTGAACATATTCAAAACATTACTACTATCACAAAAAAAGGTTTTAAAGAGCATCAAAAAGAGGCGATATTTATCGGTATTTTTGCCAATGGTATTGTATTTATCATTATCGCAAATATCATAAACTTTGAAACATTAAAACTTTACTATGTTGAGATATTAACTATCTTTGTATTTACAACTCTTATAAGATTTGCCTCTATTTTTAGTATGATAAAAACGATGAAACTTCCTATGAAATGGTCTTATACACTTACATTTGCAGGAAGTAAAGGTGCATTAGCAATCATTATGAGTCACTCTCTTCCAAATGATTTTATATATCGTGAAATGTTTATGGCTATCATTGTTGGAGTTGTACTTCTAAGTACATTTATATACACTATTATTCTGATGTTTCATATCTATAAAAGTCGTCTAAGTTATGCACAAGATATACTGATTTATGATAAAAATGAAGATAAAAATGTTTCAAAAAATTATGTACATAATATTATAGATATATTGGAAAAAGATGCTATAACAGGTGCTTATAATTCAACTTTTATAGAAGATATTTTAACTAAAGAGTTAGCACGTTCTCAAAGATATAAAACTGACCTTTCTATTCTTACCTTTAAAATTGTTGATAAAACAGAAGATAAAAAGCATTTAATAGTTATTAGTGAGATTATAAAAAAGAAAATTAGGGTAAATGATTATTTTGGAAAGATTAATAATGAACAATATATTATATTAACGTCAAATACATCTATTAGTGGTGCCGTAGTATTAGCAGAAAAAATTATCCAAAAAACTGAAACTATGCAAAATATAGAACTCTTTTTTGGAGTAACACAGATGAGTGATACAGATGATACAGGTTCTATTTATGATAAACTAGAAGATGCATTAGATAGAGCTATGTTAGATGATGGGGAGAGAGTTGAGATTGAGGTGTAGATAGAAATTTCTATCTACAATCCCAACTTATAAATTTTCTTTCTATCACTAGACCCAGCAATATTTAACTGTTTTCTATACTTAGCAATAGTACGTCTCACTATACTTATTTTAAACTCTTCATTTACCAATGCTACAATTTTCATATCACTTAATGGTTTTAATTGATCTTCTTTTTTTATTATCTTTACTAAAAAATGCTTTATTGTATCATTTGAGAGGTCATCATCTATTGCTGTTGTAAAAAAATCTTTCATAGCGAAAATACCTCTATCACAAGATATATATTTATTTGCTATTGCTCGTGAAATTGTTGAGGGGTTATGACCAAATTCATCTGCTAAAGTTTGTAGTTTTAGTGGCATAATTTGACCACCTGCAAAAAATTCATACTGATACTCAACAATCATTAATCCAACTTTATGTAGTGTTGTTTTTCTCATATTCAAAGCATCTGCAAGACTTTTAGCCTCTTTAAATTTCTCTTTCAAATACTCATGTTCAACTTTATAGTCTGTATCAATTTTAACTATAGGATAGTAATCATTATTAAGTTTAACCTCTATCTCACTATTTTCATTAAACTTTATCATTAAGTCAACTATAATACTTTTTGACTCTTCATGATAATCTATTGCAGGAGGGTTATTAAAAGTGGAAATTATCTTTACAACTTTATTGAAATTTTCCTCTTTTGAATAACTATATATATTCTCAAAATCATTAATAATTTTTATAGCTAAAGCATAAGAGGAATCATTGAGTTCAATATTGTTAAGTTGAAATAAAAATGATTCTAATAAATTTTTGGAACAGATACCAGCAGGTTCAAGATAAATAAAACGCATTCTTATTTTTTCAAAATCTTCTATATTTACAGAGTATTCTTCACAATACTTTTCTGTATCTCCATCATAATAGCCATCAGAATCTATATTTGAAATGATAAAATAGGCTATTTTTTGTGATATTCGAGTAGGGAAAAGAGCACCATTTATCTGCTCATCTAAAGTGTCATATAAACCTTTTTTTTGAACTACTGAAAACTCATCATCATAAACATCATTATAAAAGTTATTATCTACTCTTGATGATTTATAGGTAGTTGGTGTTTCTATTTTTTTCTCATACCCAGATTCTATCTCTACTAAAGGATTAGCTTCAATAAAAGGCTCAATAGCCTCTCCCAAATCTGCTAAATTTGAGTGTAATATTGGCAACCAATTACGTAAAGTATGAGAAAGCTTTTGCTTATTTTGAACTGTTTGTATCTGTCTTAATGATGCCATCTATTAAAGTTTAAACCCTTCACCCAAATAGTGAGTACGTACATCTTCATTTTCACCTATCTCTTTACTTGTTCCACTTGCAAGGAGAGAACCTGATTTGATGACATAAGCACGGTCACATACATCTAAAGTTTCACGAACATTATGATCTGTTATCAAAACACCTATATCATAAGTAACAAGTTGTTTTATAACAGTTTGAATATCTTTCACTGCTATAGGATCAACCCCTGCAAAAGGTTCATCAAGAAGTAAAAATTTTGGCTCATTTACCAAAGCACGAGCTATCTCAACACGACGACGCTCTCCACCACTTAGACTTATACCTTTTCTATAACGTATAGGTTCGATATTAAACATATCAAGAAGTTCAAGAATACGTTCCTCCTGCTTCTTTTTATCTTTAATCCCAAGCTGAGCCGCAACCATTAAGTTATCTTCTACACTTAAATCTTTAAAAATAGATGCTTCTTGTGGAAGATACCCTATTCCCTTAATAGCACGTTGATGCAGTGGCATAGTAGAGATATTTTCTCCATCAAAAAAAACATCTCCACCACTTGACTCTACAAGCCCACATATCATATAAAAAGTAGTTGTTTTTCCAGCTCCATTAGGACCAAGAAGACCAACTACCTCTCCACTAGATACTTCTAAACTCATATCTTTTACTATCTCAAGAGTTTTGATTTTCTTTTTTAAATTTACTGCTTTTAATGTGTGCATACTCTATACTCTCTCATATCATTAGAACTTTTTTCTATCTCTATACTCATAACATCTATTCCAGCTGAACTTAAAATATTTATAAGCTCATCATCTCCCCATTCCACAAAATGAAGACCATCTTTATCTAGCTCTTCTAACATTCCTAAAGAGATAAAATGCTCTAAACCATGATTATAAATATCATAATGAAAAATATTTTCTCCATAGCATTGTTGCAATGAAAAAGTTGGAGATGTTACCTCATCATCTATTTTCATTTTTTTAGTAATAGCTTTTACAAGCGTTGTCTTTCCAGAAGCTAAATCTCCCTTTAAGATAATAACACCATTTGTAAACTCACTAATAACATCATCTACCAAAGAGTCTAACTCATCAAGCTTTAGTCTATATTTTTTCATAGCTTATTTGAAATCTCTATAATCTGTCTTAACTTCTTCTTAGCTCGTTTATTTTTTATAGCCTCTCTAGCCATCTCTAAACCATCTTGAATATCACGAGCTACACCATCTACCATTAAAGATAAAGCTGTATTGATAAGAACTATATCTCTTTGAGCATCTGTTGCTGTTGAATCAAAAATATTATGTAAAATTTGAGCATTTTGTTTAGCATCTCCACCCATAATAGCATCTAATGGAACTCTTTTTATCCCATACTCTGTTGGATCGATAATAAACTCTTTAACCTTACCATCTTTAAGTTCCGACGCATACGTTACATCGCTAATACTTACCTCATCCATTCCCTCTGCTGAACTTACTACTATCGTTGAAGTAGCACCATTCATTTTTAAGGCTTCCGCCATCTTAGGAACAAAAGCTTTATCAAATACACCTAGCATAGATTTTGTAACACCTGCTGGATTTGTTAATGGTCCAAGAATATTAAAGATAGTTTTATCAGTAATACTTTTTCTAATAGGAACGATAAACTTCATAGCAGGATGATGGTTTTGAGCAAACATAAAGGTAAATCCAGATTCCTCTAAAAGTTTAGCACTCTTATCTATACTCAAATCAAGTTTAACCCCTAGAGATTCAAACATATCTGCACTACCCGATTTTGACGTGATAGAGCGACTTCCATGTTTAGCAACTACAGAACCACAAGAGGCAACTAAAAGAGCTGTTGTTGAAGAGATATTAAAAGAGCCTATCTTATCCCCTCCAGTTCCAACTATATCAAGAGCCTTTAAACGTAAATCATCACTAATAGGCAAAGGAGTAGCAAAACTTCTCATAACTTCAGCAGCACCTGCAATAACCTCAACAGGAGTATTTTCATCCAATCTCATATTCATTAGAAACTCTCGCATACTTGCATCACTCATCTCATGGTTAAAAAGAGAAGTAAACTGCTGTTTTGTTTCATCATAAGTCATTAAAATTCCTTTATGTATTGGTCTTGAAGAGATTTTGGAGTTGATTTAGTTGTTGGAAGTGCTAAAACTTTATATTTTTTAGAACTCTCAAGATAATTAATAGTTACAATATCTCCAACCGCTACATTTTTACTTGCTTTGACAACAATATCATTTATAAGTACAACTTTATTTGTAAGCATATCTTGTGCGATAGAACGACGTTTTGTAATATTTACTGAATTTAAAAATTTATCTATTCTCATT